>JACLAA010006568.1_pt1 | contig 95119 bp, 58 predicted proteins | sample 8027891 | NCBI WGS metagenome assembly JACLAA01 (sample SAMN15724900, study PRJNA655200) | protist metagenome | isolation source: fluorescence activated cell sorting (FACS) single amplified genomes of... | place: Spain: Blaines Bay Microbial Observatory, Mediterranean Sea | collected 2016-01-19 | reverse complement strand
TCCCCGTTGCTGCTCATAATGACGAGTTTTTTTTCTGGAAAAGACAGACAGACAGACAGTCGCCTCTCCCTCTCTCTCTCTCTCTCCTTAAAACAGCCGAAGAACGGCTTCGTGAAAACCCAAGAGAAACGCAGACGTGCTCTCTGAGGTTTAGACTTTAAGAGCGAGGATGAGAGTTGCGATAAAAAAACTGAGGAGGGGAACTCCTGTTCTTTTCGTTCTGCCTTTTGTGTTCGTTGACATTTTTTTGCTCTTCTTTTTTCGATGAAATAAGCGAGTTAAAACGGTGCCAAAGCGCTTTGATGATGTGCGCCAAAAAATTTTCGCCAAATAAAGCGAATTCATCAAAGCGTTCATTAAAACAAAGCGCTTTGAGATTTCACCATCCCATATGGTTTATTTAAAATCGACCTTTTTTTTCGCCTCTGTGCAAAGTTGAGATTTTTCGCCACAACAAATCGAACACTCGACGCAAAAAGAAGAAGATTGAGCAGAGAGCAAATTTAGTACAGAGAGAGGCGGAGAGTTTTTAGACGCACACGAAGAAGAAGAAGAAGAATACTAAGATGGCATCCATGGGCGACGACCAGGAGGAGAACATCGAGATGTGGAAGATTAAGAAGGTATCACATATATATGTATATAGTTTGTTCCTTTCTCTTTTACTTATTTTTACTCGTTCGTGAGAGAGTTTTCGTTTGCGCCGGCGGATGAGACGAGAGAGAAAGCCCCGAGGAGGAGGAAAAGATGCGATGGCGTTTTGTTCTTTTCGCGCCTTTTAAGGCCCTTCCTTTTGAGTGCGCGCTCTTTAACCCCGGACGCGCGTGTCGTGGCGTTCGAATACTGATTCTCTCTTTCTCTTCATACCGGTGTACTTACCTCTCGCGCGCGCATTCATAATCATCAAATAGTTAATCAAAGGCTTGACCGAAGCCCGGGGAAACGGGACGTCGATGATTTCTCTCGTCATTCCACCGAAAGGGCAGGTGAACTTGGTGAATAAGATGCTCACGGACGAAATCGGGACCGCGTCGAACATTAAATCGCGGGTGAATCGCTTGTCCGTGTTAAACGCGATCGGGTCCGCGCAAACGAGGTTGAAGCTTTACAATCGCGTGCCCGATAACGGGTTGATCATATACACCGGGACGGTGTTAACCGACGAGGGAAAGGAGAAAAAAATGAACATTGATTTTGAACCGTTTAAACCGATTAACACGACGTTGTACATGTGCGATAACAAGTTTCACACGGAGTGTTTGCACGATTTATTGGCCGCAGATCAAACGTACGGGTTTATTATCATGGACGGTAACGGGACGCTGTACGGGACATTGTGCGGGAACCATCGGGAAGTGTTGCAGAAAATTACCGTAGATTTGCCGAAAAAACACGGGAGAGGGGGTCAGTCCGCATTGCGTTTCGCGCGTTTGCGTTTAGAAAAAAGGCAGAACTATTTGACGAAAGTTGCCGAGTTGGCGACGCACCATTTTATCACCAACGATAAGTGTAACGTCGCCGGATTGATTTTAGCCGGTTCCGCGGATTTTAAAAACAGACTGAGCGAGGCGGATGTTTTTGACGCTCGATTGAGCGCGAAGGTGTTGAACGTCATCGATGTCTCCTACGGTGGCGATAATGGATTTTCTCAAGCCATCGAGCTCTCCGCGGACACGCTGGCGAACGTAAAATTCATCGCCGAAAAGAAACTCATCGGTAAATTTTTCGATCAAATAGCGCAAGATACCGGCAAGTTTTGTTTCGGCATCAACGATACTTTGAATTGTTTGGATATGGGCGCGGTCGAAACCTTAGTCGTTTGGGAAGACTTACCGCACGAACGCTTAGAACTCATCAACTCCGTCACTGGAACCACCGAGGTGAAAATTCTCACCCCTGAACAGCAAAAAGACCCGAAACACTTTCACGACGCCGAAAATAACCAACTGGAAACGACGGAAAAAATAGCCTTCAGCGAATGGTTGGCCAAAGAGTACAAAAAATTCGGGTGCCAGTTAGAATTCATCTCGGACAAATCGCAAGAAGGAAACCAGTTTTGCCAAGGTTTCGGCGGCTGCGGAGGTTTGCTGAGATACCAAGTCGATTTGGACGCGTTCGAGGTCCCCGACGACGTCGACTCGGACTCCGGATTCGGAAGCGACTCGAGCGAGGCGTTTATTTAAATAAAACACACATGTATAACAGTCATCACCGGAAAGAAAGAAAAAAGTAAGAGAAAAAAAAGAACAGAAACAAACAGACAGACAGATAGATGGAGAGAGAAAGAGGGAGAGGAGAGCGCGCTTTCTCTTTTTAGTGTTGTTGCTTTATAATATTATTATTAATACCACAGTTGTTCGTAGTTCTTTTTTGGAGAGTAAAAATCTGCCACATTTTGCCTCGTTTGAACAAGAAAAGGATAAGACATTTCCAACGGTATTTCCAATTCTTCATTTTATCTCACGACGCGGTTTATTATACATACGCTTTGAATCTGCATCGTCCGCGGTAACAACAGCAACAAGAACAACAACACGTACCACCAAGGAGATTTATTTAAGAAGACGACGAAGAAGAATGGTCGCCGACGCGGTTCACGAGCTCCCTTCGTCTATCATTGTGCACCCAACCAGAGGTCAGCTCCACCACACGAACCCGCTCGTTCCGGTGGGATGGCAACACCCGCAAATAGCGAGTAGTTCCTGTACTAATAAAGCGTTCGGGTTGGACGACTTCCACGACTCGTTGTTGGAAACGATTTTGTCCTTCATGGACGCGGAAACGATCTTACTGACTGGGCAAACCTGTAAGCGTTTGCACGCTTTGTGCGAGCGAGAGGAACTCTGGGCCGCTTTGGTGAACACGCGCTTTGGCCACCGGCCGAATCGAACCATCGTGAGTTCAGAAAAGCATCAAAAACAGAAAAGGAATGGAGAAACTCTGGAGGAGGAGAAGCGGTTTTGCATCGTCAAGCGCTTGAGCTGGAAAATGGTGTACAAGAAACACCGAGAAGTGTTGTTCGCTCTGTTTCGCGGGAACAGCAACGGGCGCGTGCAACAATTCGGCGGGGATTTCTTCATCAATCACGCGAACGAGCTGGCATTGCCGCCGTCGAATTCGTCATCTGCAAATGCCGTGATGATGATGGCGTAGGGAGTGCGAGTAGGAGTACTCTCTTACGCCGCGCGGTATCCTTAAAATTTTGTGTAATTAAACTCTCGTGTACTTTCAGACTTGTATTCTCTTCATAGGCAAAGCGCACGAAACACACACACGCACGATCAAACGAACGCACAAAGAAGAATGAATCTGACGGAAATCCTGGAGCAACACAACGCTTTACTCGACCTCGGTCGCGAACACTTGGAAAAACTTTCCTCCTCGTTCCGTGAGGCGTTCGATAAGAGCGCGTTTGAGAACGCGAAACAGAATTGGATTGGATTTTACCACGCGATTGATTGGAAGACAGATCGATGGATATCCGCGGTTTTGGTTTTTCATTTGGTCTCGTTGATGTGCGTGGTGAAATGGAGACACTGGGAGCAGTTCCAAGTGAGAATGTTCGTCATATTAGGCGCGTGTAGCTTTGGAGCGGAATGGATGAATGGATTTTTGTCCAAACGGTGGGAGATGTTTAGCACGCAAAACTACTTCGACGAGAGAGGCGCGTTCGTGTCGGTGATTTGGAACGCGCCGTTGATGGTGAATTTAGTGATTATTTTAGTCAACTTTTTACGGTTAACGGTGAAGGAGATGGTGAAGATGAAGAAAGCGCAGATGAAGAGGAGATTTAGGGAGAGTCAAAAGGAATCGGGAGTCGGCGCGAAGAAGAAGAAGACGAAAAGAGAGACGAAAAAGAAGCAGTAGTATTTAGGCGATGTAATAGTTTGTTTAACGATAATATAGTTTTAGGGATGTGTGTGTGTGTGTGTGTGTGTGTGTGTGTGTTTATTTATACAAGGGTGATTTGAATTCTGTGTCTATTCTTTTCTCTCTCAATCTCAATCTAAAAAGCCTCGCGATCGCTATCGTCGATTAAGACGCTCACGTGAGTTTCCGTTTCGTGCGCTAACTTCTTAATCTCTTCGAATCGTTCTTTCGCGTTCGGGACGTCTAAAGACAAGTCCTCGATTAAGTTTCCAACTCTCGTAAAACCTTTGGTCATTTGTACCGCGGACACTTCTCCTGAATTGTTTAAGACGTGCAATAAACCCAACAGAATCGCCGGCGCGTTGGAATCTTTATCGCTTTCAATCATCATCACCAGCGCTTTCTTCACCAATTCGTGGTGGAAGAACGGTTTCGCTAAATCGTGCAGCCTTCTTCTCGCCTCGGTGACGTCGTGCGATTCCAAGTACTCTTTCAAAAGCATCTCCAACTCCGTCTTAGCCTGCTCGTACGGGGTTTTATCGAAATGTCCCCACGCGTGTAACACTCTGTCCGTGGAAAAGCGCTGCGAAATTTGCTCGCTCGCTTTACTCGCCACCGTTTGCGCGTCTGGACCTTGGCACGTCGGGTCTCCGGCTAAAGTCACCTCGGCAAACTTTGGTGGCAAAATATCGTCCACGACACCTCTCGCGATGAACGTCGAGATCGTTTCAATCGCATCCGGAACGTCCAATTTTAAATCGTGCACGCTCGCCGCTAAATCGACGAAACCTCGCATCATTTGCTTCCCGGAAATCACGCTCGGGTAAAACGCCGACAACAACGCGCTCGCGGCTTCTTTTTCTCTATTTCCTCTATCCAGCGCCATCGTGATTAATTTCTTCACGAAAAAATGCTCGTACAAAGGCTCTTCCAGTCCTCTCAATCGTAACCCAGCCTCGGCGATGTCGTTCGAATCAAAGTATTCCTCGATCGTCGCCTCGCTCGCCATCTTATACGCCTTCACTCGGTCGTACGCTTCCGACCCTTGAATCAACGTCTTCTCCCTGAACACCGTCTTCTCCGCATCTTCGGTGGAATCGTAATTCGGATCGCCTTTATCTAACGCGTACACCGGACTCTGGTCGTCCACCAAAACGTTCGCCGCGCTTTCGTCGCCTTTTCGTCCTCGTCCGGACACTTTCACTTGCACGTGCTTGTGGCCTTTGTGCCAATCCAACCATCGGTTGTCGGTGATTTCCCCGAGGGAAGGTTTTCGCCCGAACGATGCGAGCTCGCGCTTTTTGATCGTTTTCTCGAAGATTTTCCGTTGGTCCGCCGTTAACATTTTGATGAGACTTTATATCGATATTTGTCCTTTTCCCTATAAGCTTTAGAGGTTGCCTTTCCGTATCTAATTTTCGCCGCGAAGAATAAGACTGTTTCTTACGTTCTCGTTCGCCGCGAACCAACCAACGCGAAAGAACGAACGCGTTTAAAGTTTTCTCTCGGTTTTGTTCTTCTCGCTGTTCCGCGCAAAGACGATACTGTGTATTCTATATATCGCAAGAAAGAAAAGGCAGAGAGATTGATATACAAATTCTCGTTAGGGATCTCTCTCTCTCTCTAATAAGAAACTCTCTCTTAAAACTCTCTCTTTCTCTCTTCCCTGCTTCTGAGAAGAAGAAAAAAGAATAACGACGATAAAGGAATGAGAAAGATTAACACTTCACGAACCACACTTTTAGGTCGTTGTCTTTCCTTAAACCGCGTGTTTGCGCGTCTCGCCTTTGTTGCGAATAAAATGGATCGCGTAAGAATTTTTTTTTGGAAATGCACTAACACCCTAAATTATTGTTCTGGATTTCCTTCGTCTTTGTAGAGCGCGGCATAATAATAAAAACAGAACGCGCGAATAATAGAAAGACAGTCTCGCGACAACAACAAACGACAGAGATTACCAACACGCCACGTATGCCTGTGATTCCTCGTTACCTTATATTCCTCTTCCAAGTCGTCCTCGCTTTCTGCTTCATCAGTTTTAGTGGTCTTCATCAATCATCATCATCATCATCGTTCAATTTCGTTCAAGGGAAAACCAAACTGAACATCAAATCCAGCGGCATCGACATGGTCCACGCCTCGCACATACTCTGCGCATCAAACCGCACGTTATGCGAAGATATCATGGAATTACTCGAACCATTCGCCGAGGACGATTTATTACGGCCGAAGTTAGAGCGAGGGTTCGAAGAGCTCGCGAGGAAATTCAGTCGCTGCCCAACTGGGAAGAGGAACGGAGGGGATTTGGGGTACTTTCCGAGAGGGGAGATGACGAAGGATTTCGATGGTACGTCTTCTTTCTTTGCTGCTCTTCGCGTTAATGCATCGCTGACCTTTACGCATATCCTTTCTTTCATTACTTTTAATATTTTTATTCTTTCAACGAAACAGCCATCGTCTTCTCGGAACTGGCGGCGCCGTTGCACAAACCGGTTGGACCGCACCAAACGTCCAACGGGTTCCACGTGATCATGGTCCACGACCGCCACTTGGCGGACGCGGAAATGCGCGAGCAAGCGAGAATTGCCACGGAAGAAGCCAAGAAAAAACGCGAGGAAAGTTTCAAAAGAAACATGAAAAAAGAGCAAGGGAAGCAGGAGAGGAAAGGCGCGAGAGCAAACGCGAGACAGGGTGAGAGAAGACCGCCGGCGAGTTCGAAGCACCGCGCTGCGGTGGGTTCGCACGACGAGTTTTGATGTTTCTCGCTCACTTAGCGAGAGAGAGAGAGGGAGAAAGAAAGAGAGCTGCGAATATTGTCGTTTAGTAATAAGGACGATGCGTTGTAATAGTATTATATTTAAAGAAGAAGAGGCGAAGAATGGTACATGCGTACGAGCACATTCCTCTCTGTTGGTTGTGGATGAAATCCCCTAAAATTTCCCCCAATCTTCACTTCAGATATCAACCGAGAACTTCCTTTCGTTGTCATCATGTGGCCGCGTCGGTAGGGAAAAATGCTGCAACGCAAACACCTTTTTCTGTTGTTCTTGTTCTCGTTCGTAATCTTTCTGTCGGAACACGTGCAATCGAACGACGACGAGAACGATTTCGATTGGGTTTCCGACGAATTCGCGGAGCGAGAGAAACAGAACGACGACGATGCCCAGTTCTCGTTTAAGGATCCAACCGTTATCGTTGGCAACCGCGGGGTGCATTCGGACGATGTCCTCAAATATCCACTCTCAAAAACGTCCAAAAGGAAAGATAAACTTCAAGTGAGCGAGTGCCGCGCGTGCGATGTTTCCGGACTGAAAGTCGGTTGCGACCAAGCGAAATATATTAAACCGTGCGGTATCGAAGGGAGCTACGCGCTGAAGTCGTCGTATTTGGAGCACAGGGCGGAGGAGTGCGGGGGTGGGGGCAGAAATACGAAGATACCGTTGATGGCGAGTTTCGTCAGAGACGTTCGCGCGACGGCGACGGAGTACGCTCTCGTTTTAGATGGGACGAGACGGTTTTTAATCGAAGCGTTTTGCGTGAGAGGGAGGACGAATGACTGTCGCAGGTTTCCCAGGCACGCGAGGTGTCCAAAGGAGATTGTAGAGAGTGGTACTGGTATGTGTGCGTACGGCAGATTGCTCAATCAGCACGAGGGGACGTTTACGGACGAAGATCTGGATAGTTTTGGAGAAGAAGCAGCCGAGGCGGTCGTGGCGACGATACATTGGGAACTGCCAGATTTTCGCGCGTGCAAGGACTTAGAGGTGAATAAAAAGCGAGACGCGAAGGCGAACAAATTGAGAAATTTGTATGACAAACCGTACGAAGGAAGGAGTATCGAGGCGCCTATTCAGGTAGAAACGACGGTTGGATTCGAGAGGAAAGAGAAGATGTTTTTAAAGTTTACCGTCCAGAAAGATGTGGAGAATGCAGAATATAATGTCGAGCACAAGATATCTCCTTCGCAAGTAGAGAAGATCTTGAACGCGCGGTGTCCAGCGACGCTGGCACTCATCGCCGATGCGTTTCATGAAATCGGCCCAGAATGGCGTAAGAAGAACGCTTTTCGAAAGACAAAGATGGACGATACGCCGGAGTATGTAACTAAAGAAGCGCAAAAGCTGTGGGCAAAACTAGGTAAGAAAACACACGAAAAGGCCATGAAGGCAAAGAAAGATAGGGATAGAAAAATAGATAAGTCGGGGATGACGCAAGAAGTGAAGGATGAGCTCGGTCACGATTGGTGGAAACAAATCGCAAAAGGCGCGCCGAGTAGGAAAACGGTATACTGGCAAGATTCTCACCCTGTGTTTGAGTTCGGTTCCTCGACATACTTGGAACCACCAGAAAGACACATACTTCGAATGGTAATAGCTGGCGTACCGCGACGAATCCGCGCGAGTGGGGAACAGAGAACTCCTTACGGGACGTTATTCGTCGCGACAAGGGATAATAGGGATACGAGTTTAAGCGAAGAGTACCAAGCGGCTTTATTAAGGTCTGCGTCGAAGTGTTTGCGAGAGACCAACTTGCGAATAATCGAGATTAATCCCATACACAGGAAATCACACGCAACTGACGACGTCGTATTCCCTTTGGAACCGCCGGTTGATTGGATAGAGAAGGCATCCGTATACGAAAAAACGGCGAGTGGTGGCGTGCGAACAGAGATTGATGGCGACAGAAACACATACAGAGGTGGTCAAAACGTCGATTTGGACTGGGAGGGATATTCTATCGATGGAGGATCGCATTTAGGATGGAGTTCTGTTTCTATCCTGCTCACCTCGGATATTACGGGGAAGAATATCTCAAGCGAAGAGGTTCGCGCGATGTACGGCGCGACAGAGACAGAGTACGAAAGGACGGAAGAGTTTAAAGATAAACGAGGTAATCGACGAAGCAGAGCAGTCAAACTTCGATGCTCGCCTCCCAGGTATCAAAGCTTAGCGCCGTGTTTAGGCTATGCGGAGAAACCTTCAGTCTTTCGCGTGTTGGATAAAAATAAAGGCCACGACCTATTGTTGAAACACGAGCGTGTGGATGTAAAGACGGCGGAAGCTATGGGAAGTTTTGTATTCATCCTTCTCGCGTTGGCCGCTTTCGCTGCATTCTTTTTCATCGCTTTGACCAGAGAGCAGAGATTTGTCGTTTGGGCGATGGCGAAAGCGCAAAATATACAGTTGCGAAACAAATTGGCTGCGCTGGTTGCGAATAAAGAAAGAAGAGAGAACAGAGCGGCGGCGGCTTCAAAAAATGTCTCGGTTTAGTTTAGTTTAGACAGCTTAATTTAAGGTACCTACTTCTCCTTCTCGTCCTCGTCATCGTCGAGAAACTTTTTGAGAAAGTCTGGCGCTATGTTTTTAATCTGCTCCTTATAATCCTTCCCTATGCGATCACTCCAGATTCCCTTCGAATATTCTCCTTGACCAGTGAACCAATCCGGCCTTGGAACATCCGGTAGAGTTGGATCTTGCACGATGGTATCATCTAATTTTTGCGCCACGCTTTCTAACCGTTCCGAAACGAAACCCGGGAGTTTCACTTTGATCGTGGAAGTTTCTCTTTCAATCGAGCCCCTCGCGACTCGGTCCGCTTCGCTCGCGATGCGTTCTAATCTCCGCGCTAACGATGCCGCCGTCACCGCGTAATTCTCATCACTCGTGTCGCACAACCACGCATCTCTCAACACCTCCCACACGCACTCATCGCAATCGCCAAACTTTTCCTTCAAGAAATACCTCGCCACGTCGTAATTCGGCTCCGCCTCTAAATACTCCCAAATCTGACCGTCGAAATCATAATTAAAGAGCGTTTCAAACTGTCTCGTCAACGCATCGGCCTTTGTAGACAAGGACGGTCCTTCTCTAGCCAACGCGGAAAAAATGACTTCTGCCCAGACCTTTCCCAACGCTCTCACGTCCCTCGCCATGTCCTCATCCGATGGGTCTAAAATTGCAGCGCCGAAATTGGCCAATCGGAACCTCGTGCCAAACTCACCTCGCTCCTCAAAGGCATCTCTGTCGTCGAACGAGTCGCAAAAGATTGTGCCAGCATCGATACCATTATGCGCCACTCCATTGGAGTGGCAAAATGCAACCGCTCTGGCCGTTTGTCGTATAGCAGACCGAATGTACCTAAACCTCAACACCGTCGGATGCGTCTGCACCCTCTCCACTGGCGGCCAAAACTTCGTTCGCCCTTCCCCATCGTCCTTCTGCTTCGCCGACGCGTATTCCGATAATCTCTTTAAACCAACCCATTCTTGTGCTACGTAAAAAGAAGTATTCCCCCCATCCTCATCCCTGACTTCGCTCTCGCTCGCCCCAGCAGCGAAATACGCAACGCACCTCACAACCGGCAACATTTTCTGCGACATCTGCCCTTGCCCTCTCCCATATTCATCCACAACAATATCTGGCCTATCATCAGACAACAAACGTTCATACGCATTCACCTCTGTCTCCGCTAATACTTTCACCGACGGAAAATACTCTTTTATCAACACCTGCGGCCCAGTCAAAGAGACCAAAGGATCCCCTGGATATCTAAAAAGAGGCTCGCCGGAGGACCATCGCGCGGCGTATAAAACCATCGCGCTCGAGCTGCTCTCGCTGCTCGAAGAAGATGCCGTCATGGCCTTTATTTCTCCGTCTTCAGTTCTCGAAATGGAAAACGATGAGGAAGGAGACGACGAGGACGGTTCACTTCTCGAGATGGAGATTTTCCCAAGCACTTGGAGCAACTCAAAATCAGAAGCTTCCAAACGCGTCGCGGTAGCTTTGACGATGGTTTCAATTCCTTTTCTCTCGCGATACTTTGTTCGTCGTTTGGTCTGGATTCTGCTGTTGCCGCCGCCACGCGACGATGAGCGCAAAGTTTTAGAAGAACAACAAGGAGAAGAAGCTCGCATGATTGCTTCGTTTTGTTTTGCTATACACAAAAGTGACGACGTTTCAATGCCAAAATTCTAGGGGTTGTTTCAGATTTAGTATTAGATTTTACGCGTTGATCCTCTCGATGATTATTTATTATTAAACTCGTACGCTAAATGATTGTACTCTCTTTCTACGTTTCTTCTCTCTCTTTCTCTCTCTCTTTTCGTTCTTGTTTTCTTCGTTGTGTTATTATTTTGGATTGTTCATGCACCTCTTCTTGAGCGAGCGGTTCAAGCACGTGCGGCACTTGCCGCATCGCGCGGTGGCGTTCCAACTCGTCTTCTTCAGGTGCAATCCAGACTTTTTTAATTCTTCCTCGGACAGCGCTTCGCGTTGGTGGCCGCCCGATCCTGAATTCTTCGGCGGAGTTTTGGTCGACTTCGCGTTTCTTTCCTCGGCGGTAGAGGCAGCGGATCGGAGTTTTTTTATTTTGTTCGCGCTCGATTCGTTGTCGTAGTTGAAGGTTCTTTTCTTCTTCGCGGAGCCGCCGTCTTGTTCTTCCTCGCTGCCTCTCGGCATAGGCTTTGGAGGCGGCGCGTAATTGACGTATGATCGCTGCATCTTTTGTCGATAGAGTCTGGCTAGTACTTTCGCGTCGTTGTTAGCATCCGTGCCCGGAGCGTTGAAGTTCAACGCATTCTCCAACATCAATTCGACATCATCGACGAAGTCTTCGAGGTACTTGTAGTACCCGCCGATAGTGCGTGAGATTATGGTCACCAAGTCGATTGGGTTCGGGACGTTTTCGTAGTACTCGGGCATTTCTGACTTCTCCGGTAAGCGATAGAAGTATTCAATCAACCGCTCGCCTTTTTGTTCGCATTTATCCATGTACTGGCAGACGCTCAAGCAGCTTGTGGCTTCAGTGAGATCGATCGGTTTGAGCATATCGTGAGATGCAAAGACCCACGGAAAAGAGACGTCCGGAATGTCTGGCGACATGCGCCCGGGTTTCTTATTCAACAACACCGTCTCCGTTTCATCCTCGTCTTTGTACTTCAACGTGTGTTTGTTTTCCTTCGGGTCGTACTTTAAAACGTTCGCAGTATACCATTCGCCATCGTCCCAACACACGATCACGCGCTTGTTTACTAACTTTTCGCCAAAATTTTCCCCTTTCTCAAACTCAAGTTGCGTCCAAGTGTCGTTCTGGAATTTATCAATCGCTGCTTGGTCTGGTTTCGGCGTCGCGATGAGAATCGCAGCCTTGCGAAACTCCGGACGAACGCTAAAATCGATGTCTTCCCAAAACTCCGTGTTGTCCACGCTGGTTTGATCAAACAGTTCTTCCATGACTTTCACAAATTCTGCGACGTTCTTAAAACCTTTATCTTTGCACTTTTTCGAGATTGCGTCGAGCTCTTTCATGATGTACGTACACGCGAGTAACCCTTTCTTCGATGGAGGCGTTTGTGTCGTTTTCACATTTCGAATTGCATCTATGGCGTACACGCAACGTTGCGCGATGACGTCTGTAAACGAATTAGCGGAGTCCGGAACAGGAGAGTTTGTCAAGTGCTCCATCGCCGAGATAGAAGCCTCCTGAATCCGCGCTTTCTCTTCCATCGCGATGATGTGCGCTTGCGCCTCCGATTCTACACCGCCCTCGGTTGTTCCTTCTTTCTTCGTACTCATGACGAATCGAATCGTTTTCGGCTGAAGGTCGGATCCATCGCCTCCTTCATTCTGGTTATTTTGATCATGTTGCTGCTGTTGTCCTTCCTTGGGAGATTGGACCGCGTCGCCCTCTCCCTCCAATTTTCTCTTCGCCAATTCCATATACTCCTTTTCCATCGCCAATCTCTCGGCCTTCTTCACGTAATATGTACCCGTCTTCTTTTTTTCCACGTGCGTCGGCTTAATCTTTTCGTCCGCGATGGCCTGTCGCAACGCTCCTTCGTCCAACATGAGAGCAAGTTTCCATCGCGCGACTTTTGGGTTTTGCCAAAGCGAGTAATCTTTCCCAGTTTTCTCAAATACCATCCTTTCGAGGACGTCTCTCGGAAGTTCGAGATGCGCGGTGGCGTAAAACGTACCCGGCTCTGCGCGTTCCATGTCTGGAAGCGTCGGCAAAAGGCTCACTCGTCCACCGGTGTGCGTTTTAGACTCTCCTGCTGTTGATTCGCTCTTTTTAGAAGCCTTTTTCTTTCCGCGTCGCGCGGGGATGCTTCCTCTCGCTCGAATGCTGCCTTTGGAGATGATATCTTTGAAGTCTTCGATGTCCATGCTCTCTAGCTCACCAGTCTCGTATTGTATTTCAACTTTGTTGCTGAAGGCGTCTTCGTTATCTTTGTCTGGACCATCATCATCATCGACAGCGGCTTTTTCTCGTTGCGCGTACTCGTCTCCGAACTCTCGATCTTCGCAGCACTTGACAATTTCCCCGCGATACCAGACTTCGTCGTCTTCCCAAAGCACTTCGACTTTGCAGCCCGCAAGGTGCGTTCCGATGTCCTCGTAGGTGATCGGTATGGTTACCGATTGTCGTCCGGGCGTAAAACCTGGATTGAATCCCAAGTTTTTCTCCTCCGCGCGCGTCCAACCCCGAATCTTCGTTTCGTAGATGTTCATGAGGAACAGAGGACAATCGGTGTCGTTGATCCAAATCGGAACAGGTTCTTCTTCCTTCTTTTCCTCTTCTTTGGTTTCATTCTTTTCGTCGCTTGTCGGTGGCACGGTAATTGCCGTTGCAGCACTTAATGGATCATGAATAGTTACTCCAGCTGGAGCGGCGGCTACAGCAGCGGCCAGAGCAGCGGCAAGGTTATTGCCTTGCTCTTGAACTCCATCGCCTAGCACCGACGCTTCCGCGCCTTCCGTTTTCACCGGCGAAGGTTGCTTTTCAGTCAAGGAGACAGCTTCTTGTCCTCTTAACTCCCCTGCTTCTGGCGGCACTTCCTCCATTTCCATCTTTTCAGCCGCTGGCGCTTCTTCGACTTCTCTTTTCTCCTCCGCTGGTGGCGCTGGGGCCTTTTCGACTTCCGTGTTCTCCTCCGCTTGCGGCACAGGGACATTTTCGACTTCCGTGTTCTCCTCCGCTTGCGACGCCGGGACCTTTTCGACTTCCATCTTTTCCTCCGCTGGCGGCACTGGGACATTTTCGACTTCCATCTTCTCCTCCGCTGGCGGCACAGGGACATTTTCGACTTCCATCTTCTCCTCCGCTGGCGGCACTGGGATTTTTTCGACTTCCGTGTTCTCCTCCGCTGGCGGCGCTGGGATTTTTTCGACTTCTTTCTTTTCCTCCGCCGCTGGCGGCGCAAGCGCTTCCTCCGCGTCCGGCATCTTCTTGTCCTCCTCCATTGGCCTCGCCGAATCTTTCTCTCCTTCTTCCACCTTCGTCGGAGATGCCTTTGAGGGCGAGTTTTTCTTCGAGTCGTCTCCCCCGACTTTAGGCACTGGCTCCAATCGATACTGCGCCAATACTGAGCCCGTCGTCGGCCATTTCGCGAAACGCTTCTCGACAATCTCCAGTTGTCTGAAGTTGATATTTCTGTGTCTACCGTCGAAGGAATTGGAGTGGATTTTGTGAAACATCGGTGATTTGATGTGATCCCAGGCTATGTGGTGATCGAAGAAGCGCAAGAGTAATCCCAAGTACGCCGCCGAAGAAGCGTTTTCAACTTCGGCGATCCACGCTGCTCTCATAAGACGCGACGGTTGCGGCAAACCTCGACCGCGCCAACCAATGCGGTAGTTCACCACACGCTCTGGTAATATTGATTTCACCCCGCCATTTCTCGCGCATTTTCGAAGCGATTTGATGGGAACGCGCTTTCCTCTCAACACAAGCGCCAATGGCGCGACTTCGGAGCGCAACGAAGAAGGACCAACTTTTTCAACGCGGTGCTCCTGCTCTTTCTTTTCAAATTCGAAAATCGAGGCGTTTTCTTTGATTTCTTGAGCATACCATGCCGCTTTCATCGCAAGAGGACGAATGCTACTCTCTAAGAGTAAGATCCACTTTGCCACGTCTTTGAAAGTCGATGAACCTCTTAAAGACGTGAGCCATTTTTGGCGCCATTGATCACCGGTTACCGTTTCCGTACCCGCCCAAGGACCGTCAAGTAAGCCGCACAAATATCGCTCCATGTGACACGCTTTTGCCACGACGTGGCCGAGCTTATCTTTTGCGAGATGGTCTTGCCATCCAGGTTTTATAGGCGGTTGTGGAATAGGGTATGGAGCAAACCATTGGTTGACGAATAACGACGTCACGCGACCCCGAGCGGTCTCGCCAGTCGCGTTCGCGAGCGCAAAGACTCCAGCGTTCGCGTACTTATTTTGGTACGTGTAGCACGATTCTGTAGTCGTTTTCGTCCCCATCGTCGCCGCCAAAGGTGTTGATGGTGCTGCTGTCGGAGTATCGCCGCCGACCTTTTCCACATTCGCTTCCGCCGGAGCTACTGCTAACAAAGAAGATTCGTACTCGATTTTGGCGGCGTGCGAAAGCGCCAATTTTCTGCGCTCTTCGAGCGCGCGCTCCATTTCTGGATCGTTGAATGGAATCGGCTCTTCTTTGACCACTACTTTTGGTTGCATAGCTTCTTGACGAGCGCGCTGTTCTTCGGCAACTTTAGTAGGAGAATACGTTTCCGTCTTTTTACCCGCGTTTGCTCGTCGGGATCGACCCGACGTCGGCATCACTTCCTCTTCTTCCTCTGGTTCTTTCCTCCCACCTCTCTTTCTTTTACCCCCTCGAGCAGAGGAAGGTGGAGCTTCCCTTTCATCGTTATCTAAGTCCGACCATTTTTCATCGTCGTGCTCCTCCTCCTCTCCGGAGTCCTCCCCGTCAAATTCCATTTCATCTATGTCTTCTTCCTCTTCTTCGGATTCTGCGTAGGTGGGACCAACGATTTTGTCTTTTTCCCACTCCGGTAAAGTCTTCCCGCAATCTCCGAGCCCAAATTTTTCAAAAACTTGGATTGGATCGGCACCAACCTCCGTAACTTGTTGACCGCGTTTGAGAGACGCTTTCGCGTCTTCCGAAGCGTTTCGAATATCATCCAAGTAAGCGTTCGCTTCTTCGAACGGTTTTCGATCTATCGCGAGTACCTCAAATCGTTTCCACTCGTTCTCTCTGATCGCCGCGTTTAAATCGGCGCGACCGCTTCCAAACTTTTTAGGATTCATCCCTCCTTCGAGCTTAGCGACGCCGTCCTTAGCAGAAAAGAAGTATTTTCTCCCTAACGCGTCCCCATCGGTTTCACACAACGCACACTCGGTTCTTAAAAACGGAAACGCCTGCGCTCTCAACTCCTTGTCGGATCGAATTTGTTCCGGAACAGCGACGCACTCTGGACAAAACCATTCCGTCTCCGCGAGCGCTCGGTTGGTCGGTTCACCGGCACACACCGCGTGGAATGCCGAAGGACATCCGTCGCAACACACCAAAGAACCCGATCTGCCGCATACCGAGCACATGTCACCGTGCGTATCCGCCGCCGCCGCTAAAGCTTGTTCCAGAGATTTTACCGCGCTCGCATTCTTTTCGACGACGTCGTCTGTTCCGGCAATGTACCACTCGTCGCCATCCCATGTGAGCATGGTATCGACGTCTTCCTTTTTTATCAGTTTCGATTCGTTTTCACCAGGAAACTGAACTTCCATTCGACCCAACGCACCGATCGGATTGGTGATGCGTCCGCACCACCATCCCCCACCCTGGTAACATTCGACGACGTCGCCGGCGGATCTGATCCATTGCGCGCGCGATTTCTTATCCATACGGTACGGATTTAAAGGTCGAACTCTAGGGAATGCGTCTCGATCGTCGTCGGCACGGTTGGATTGTACCCGCTTCTTTTTTGCGCGTTTACTCCGCCCGCGATTTTTCTTTCTGGCCAACTGCGCGATGCGCATCACTGAGGCTGGGTCTAATTTTTTGCTCGTCAACTTCTTGCGACGTAATTTCCAATCGTGTGAACGCACGTCTTCGAGCGTCACCCACTCTTCCAATTTGTGATTACTCACGTCGCTCAACAACTCATCGTAACGCACGCGAATGCGGTCGCCGGCGGCGGCGATGACGACGCCCGAGTACCAACTCCCTCGAATTGGATGTTCCATACCGTACACTTCAACAAGCGCCCCAATTTTCGAAGTCAACAAACCACCGTTGGCGACTTGGAACTCCCCGGCTTCTATCAAAACTTCTCGAGTTTCCAACTCGTTGCGAATGACGTTGGTATCGAGAGTTTCATCGACTAAGAACTGTAAGAGTTCGATTTTTTCATACACCGTCGCACCGTAATACCCTCCGTATCTGTGATCCGCCCAGTTGCATTTTGGAACGTGCCTGTTGCCTCGTGCACGAAGCCTCTCCACGAGTTTCTTCGCGTACGCCGGCCAAGTAACGATGTCGAGGTACTTAAAGCACTCGTCGAAATCGAGCGAAGATCTTGGGATTGTCGAGCCATCGTCTAAAACGATAACCTTCGTCGAGCCCGTTTTAGAGAACACTTTTTTATCTTCCACATCGACCAACTGTCCTCCGCCGTAATAGGCATCCGCCTCGAGCACGTCCGTAGCCAAAACTCTCAGAAGCGCGGCGTGCACTTCATCGACGACAGCGTTCGGTTCTCTTTTAACTAATCCTTCGTGAAGCTGCTTCAAAGTCATCGGCGAAAGTTTATACGCTCTGGACAACGACGTCAAAGTCGAGTGCGGCGCCAAAAGCATGCCAAGCTGCACATTCTCGTCTTCGTTCACTCTCGCCGCCGTTTCCGCGTATGCACTGGATATCATCGATTCTGGATGATTGCGGATCAACGAAGGCCTCTTGGCGAGCGCGAGTCCTTTCGGACTCTTACTTTCGTCGTCTTCTCCTCCTTCCCCAGCCGTCACCATCTCCGAAGATGACGTCGCTTTCACCGTCAGTTGCCGTTCCAACCTCTCCTCTTTCCTCCCTCTGGACCACCTCTTCTTTATCTTCACCAAATCTTCTCCGATACCTTTTTCCAACTCCTCGTTATAATATTTCGGCTTCTTCGTCTCCTTCTTCGCCGCGGCGGACGCCGCCACCGTACCGAACACCTTCTCCTCCTCCACCTCTTTCTCCGTCATCGGTACCGGTCGTTCCTCCTCTTCTTCTTCCTCTATCAACGACACTCCAATGCCTCCTCCGTTCCCATCTCTCATCTCTTGCTCTTTCCGCTCCTTCTCCTCGCGTTCTTTTTGTTGCTCCAACAAAAGCTGTTGCCTGCGACTGGTGTGGACCACGAAATCTGGATTCACCCCTTTCGGCTTTAAAAACCGTTCCGGGTGTAACCTCCTCTCCTCTTCGCGTTGCCGTCGTCTCTCCTCCTTCTCCTCTTCGGTCATCTTCGGTCGGCACTTGTTCGCGCGTGGTATCACGTTCCCGTCTTCGTCGTACTCTGGATCGGGCTCTTTCCACAGGCCGTGTTTTTTCAGCATGTATTCGCTCATCGGGCCTTTTTTCGGAGGCCGGCCTCGACCGGCCATTTTTACAAAAACAGACGAAGAAACACCAACACCACTCACAAACGCGTCCGTCTCGCCTCTCTCTCTCTCTCTCTCTTTCCGCGCTGTCAAAAGAACCCGGTTTTGATGACAAGAGAGAAGCGCGCAGAAGTTTTGAAAAATTTCTGTTTTTTTTTTTTGACCCAGGACTGCTTAAACCCTACTTGAAAGCACTTGAAAAGGGAAAAAAGGATAGAAAGAGGATTTAACGGAGGATTTCCCATTGCAAACAACGATACCATTCTTGTAAACCCGCGCGCGAGAAGAACGTAACATGGAGCGCCGACCTCCTCCACCGTCGGATAACACCGGAGGAGGTGGTGGAAAATCGTTTAATAATACTAATAATAATAATGAGAACGGAGAGAACAGCAGCGGTGGTGGTGGAAACAATAATAATAACAATACTAACGAGGGAGAGACTGTGGACGTGTTCGGAGGGGACGTCTGGTCGTCCGGAGCGGTTTTGATTGTCGTGCTCGCGTGGATGTTTAAAGCCGCGACGGAAAGGTGCACGTGTTAGAGAAGGAGTAAGAGGAAGGAAAATGTCCTCCGAGGAAGAACGCGTCATCTTAACGCCTGAACTGAAAGCGAGGATCGAGAGGAACAAGAGAGAGGCTTTGGAAAGCCTGAAGGCGAACGAGAAGAAGCTTTCTCAACGAGCGCGCGTGCACGGCGATAGGATTCGGAGAGTAAACGGTGAAGACGCCAAAAATAACGTGGCGAATGGACAATACGTTTTGTATTGGATGCAATCGTCGCAACGCGCGCGATATAACGAGGCGTTGGAGGTGGCGGTGGAGAGAGCGAACGCGCATAAGAAGCCAGTCGTCGTTGCGTTTGCGTTGACGTGCGACTACGAGGACGCCAACGAGAGGCATTATAATTTCATGGTGAAAGGGTTGTTGGATGTCAAAGAAGGTTTGTCGAGGCGGAACGTTCCGTTTTTCTTGGTGACAAAGAAGAAGAAGCGGAAGGAGGAAAAAGAGGACGCGTCCGGCATTCCAGAGGCAATTTTATCCCTATCCAAGAACGCGATTGAGATCATCACGGACTGCGGATATTTGCGAGTGTTGAGAATTTGGCGCGAAACGCTCGCGCGTAAAGTTTCGATACCAATAACGGAAGTTGAGGCGGACGTGGTTGTTCCAGTGTTCGCGCACTTATCTTCGCGACCAAAGCTAGACGTTTCTGCCGCATCGTTTCGCGCGTTCGCGTTGCCGAAATCGTTCGAGCACACGGAAAATGTGCCAGATTTGGAAGAAATTGTGCCTTTATGGAACGCCGAAGATGTGAAAAAAGCTCGCATGTCGGTGATGGATGTGCTCGACGACAGATTTGCGTTCGTCATAGACGGTAGAATCGCATCTTCTTCGTCGTCGTCGACGCCTTCAACATCCGCGAAACAAACCGCCGATGATATCTTGTCCGTTTTAAAAACGGAATTTGGGTTGAAAGAAACGCCACATATTCCAAAATGTGACAAATATCACATCGGAGGCGAAATCGAAGCGATGCTTAAACTCGACGCGTTTCTCGATTCAGTCGTATTGCGCAAATACGGTGAACTTCGTAACGACTGTTCGCTCGGACTCCAATCGCATTTGGCGCCCTACATACACTATGGTCAAATCTCCGTTTTACACGTCGCCAAACGCGCGCGAAGGTTTGCGAATGCACACAAAACCGATGAAAAGATTCAAAAAAGCGTCGAAGTCTTTCTGGACGAACTCATCATTCGAAGAGAGTTGGGGATTCAATTCGTAGTAAAAAAAAGAGAAACCTACGATACGTTCGACGCTTTGCCTATTTGGTGCATTAATACGCTCGAGAAGCACAAAGACGAAAGGGAGACGAGATATACGTACGAAGAGCTCGAAAAAGGACAAACGGACGATCCTTTATGGAATGCAGCGCAAAATGAATTGCGCATCTCGGGTAAGACGCACAACTACACGCGAATGTATTGGGGTAAAAAAGTCGTCGAATGGTTTCGCGATTCGAGAGAGGCGTGGACTGTCTTGATGCGATTGAATGATACGTATTCTCTCGACGGTCGCGACCCGAATTCCTACACGGGCGTAGGTTGGGTGTTTGGACTCAACGATAGGTCGTTTCCAGAAGCTCCGATTATGGGTGAGGTTCGACGAATGTCCATGAGCGGGTGTAAAAAGAAATTTGGCAAAGCCATAGACGCGTACATCGATCGATGGAACGGTCAACGAGAGAAAGGTGGTCGCCAGGTTTCCATCGCGAACATGTTCAAGAAACAGAAGACACGATGATGCTCGACTTTGATAGACTGTACAGATAGATATAGTGATACACATAATAAAAATACATTGTAAACTAAAGTTGCTATTTTAAAACCGTAAATTGGATGGTATTTTACTATATGCGTTTTTTGTTTATACTCTTAATTATTGGCTCCCAATCTCTCGCGCTCGCGCTTTTCGTTCATCGCTTGTTCTCGCACCGCTCTGAGGAATTCTTCATCATTTATCGGTCCATCGCACATGGATCGATTCATTCCGGCGATGGTCAAAAAAGGCAACTTTCGGAGCGCTCTGCCGCTCATTCCCTCCGTTGCAATCACTACGTCCTTGAAAAGGTTCGAGTCTTTCGCCATTTCCAGTTTGGTTGGTGGTAATATACCTACTCGCTTGAGCTCATTAATCGACGAAAGTAGGATATGACCCCTAGCGGCATCTGCAGGATTGCCGACGTACATCTTCACATCCGCGCGATCGATAAACGCCACATCAATCGCATCGGTCACGTTACTCGTCGTCAACACCATCGCGTTCTTCTTCTCCTTCAAAGCGTCCAATTGCGTCAACAACGCGTTCACGACCCGAATGGCATCCGACGGTTCCGCCCCAGTCGCTTTCCTCGCCGCCGCCAACGACTCCACTTCGTCCACCAACACAAACACAAAGGTGTCCTCGTCGTCTGTCAACTCTTGGATCTTCTCGAACAGTTTAGAAACCAACTTACCGCTCTCCGAAAACCATTTGCTAAAGAGCGAGTGCGCGTTGATTTCCACAAAGACGGGTTCCGAATACGTATCGAGCATCTGTATCGCCAACTTCTGCGCTAACCCTTTGCACATGGTCGTCTTCCCAGTCCCAGGAGGTCCGTGTAACAACACCACTCGATTAAACGCCACCAGCGACGCGTTCACGTTCAAGTTGCCAAACTCCAACGCCGTCCGCGCGTAGTTTTTCAAACGCAACTTCTTGCCTTCGTCTAAGTACAACGAGTCCCAATACTCGCTAAACTCGCGACACGGCAACGCGTACTCCTTATACGTGGCTATTTCCTCGTCGTCTTCTCGTTCCTCTCCGGCGCCGTCTTCGTTGATTTCGTGCACGTGTATGCGAAAATCAACCTCGCAAAACATCAATTGCATGCCTTCGCATTCGCCACTCGCGTCCCAATACGTCACGATCTTCTCGCAGTTGTTCCTCAAAAACGCCAACAACTCGTCGAAGTCACCACACCACAACGGTCCCAACTCTTCTGCACGCAATGCAATTACAATGTCTTCTTCCTCTCGGGAATCATCTAAATTGATCTCTTCATCCGCACGCACCGTCGGCATGCCTGAACGTTCGAAATACTCCAAAACGCGCTTTTTAACCTCACTTTTCTTCGCAATTGAATCCCGTTTTAATCGCACCTCCACGTCGCACCTCATATTCTTCAACTTCCTCTGGTGTTGGTGTTGGTGGTTCTTGATGATGATTTTGTCCTCGTCTTCCCAAGTGATGTTGCTTTTTCTCTTCCTATTCTCCAATACTAATAACGATTCCTCCTCCTTGTCAACATCATCATCAAAAGCGAGTGCGCAATTACCGCCGCTTTTGAACCCGTTTCCGTTGTTGTTGTTGTTGTTGTTCACTGTGGAAAGAGCGTCTCGTTTCGTCGTCGACATCATCTTCAATCAGATTGTGTCGCTTAAATAAAAAGAGAGAATTTTTGAATTTTCGTAAGATTGTTTAGGGTTTTTCTCTTAAGGGGAATTTAAGGTTTCGCAAAAACCGAAAAACGAATTCTGCATTTCTCTTCCCTAAATTGCGCTTGCTCTCTCTTCTCGTTGGAGTGTTCACAACGGTTTAAAAGAACGCAACCATGCCACCGCGCAGAAAACCAACCGAACGGGGGAACCCGATCTCCCGCGCCGTGAAGGCGGTACAATCGCAAGCCATGAAAATGGTCGGGTCGCAAAGTCCAAGAAAGGTACGTGTTTATATTTTTTTTCAACTATCGATCCGTTGGTGGAATTCATTCAATTCTCTCGAACCTTAAATCGAGCGCAATGGAACCTTAAACGCGACGACGGGTGCGACGACGGTTCGCGATGCGAAGTTTCTTTCTCCCTTCTCTCTTCGTAAAAACACGCTGACGTATTTCTTCCACTCGATGCGCTTTCGAACACATAAATACACTAGGAAGCGATCGGGTCCTTCGATGAGGACGAGAATACCATCGTGCAGACGCAAACCGCCTCCCAGGGGGGCGGACAATTCTTGTCCCCGCACCAAACGCACTCGCCGAGAGTTTTACCGGTCGTCCCGATGCTCCCGCTCCCGAGAGAGTACCGGTCGAGAGACGACACGAATCAAAAGGAAAAACCAGCGGGGTGGATTCAACGCACGTGCGTCGGGGAAAACTGCGTGAAGAGGCAAAAGAGCGGACGGTATCTCCGCAAGCCCGGGACGGCGGAAGGCGACGACCAATACTTGTGCTTCACGTGTTGGTCGCACGACCACGTGAAGAACCAGAACAGGGAGTGTTTCGTGTGCGCGCGTCCAGATGCCGGCGGGTGTTGGTATAAGAGCAAGCTGCACGAAGGGAAGGATTTGTGCACTCGATGTTACGAACGCGAGAGAAGAGAGCGTTTGCAAGCGAGCGGGACGTTGAAGTGCTGGTGTTGCGGCGCCCGCCACTCGAGCTCGAAATGGAGAACGAGTAAAGACAAATCGGAAGGGAAGAAGGATTTGTGCAACAAGTGCTACTTGAAAGAGTGCAGATCGACGAAGCAGGCCATGGCGTCGGGTAAGTCGTGCTGCGTGTGCTCGACGCAAATTACCACGGAGTGGAAGGAAAGCGCTTACGCCAAAGACGCGAACGGCAAGCAGGATATTTGCGACCAGTGCTTTCGAAGAGATCCGGCGCACGCCGGAGCGGCCGCGGCCTCGTTGGAAGGTTAAACTTTTGATTTGACGACGAGCGACGAAAGAAAGAAGAGGAAGAAAGAGAGAAGGAGAAGAGAGAGAGAGAGAGAGAGAGACCCAGAGAGAGACCGAGTGTTGTTTAAAAGAAGAACACGAGGCTCTCCGTTTTATCATTTTGTTTTACTATACGTTTTTTACTGAAATTTTAAAAATACACAACACACACACACACACTACTTTTACATGGCTACCTACGCTACGCTTGTTTTTCGAGCTAACGTGCTTCCTTTCACGTCTATCCGTTCGCCGCTCGGACCAAAGTTATCCCACAATAGCCCCCAGGCTTTCCAATCCTCCTCGCTCGGGTTTGGCTTTTGGATTCTCGAGACTAAAGGATCGATCAGTTGGTGCGTTATGCGCGTGTCTTCGTAAAAATGCACGCGTCCTCTTTTGACTTTTATTGATCGCATCAACGCAGCGTCGGCGAATTTGGAGCTGTACAGTAACAGCTCGACGTCTGTTTCTCCTAAGAGGGTCATATCGACCATGGATTTCAACCACGCGCTTCGGGGGTCGCTGGCGATGCACGAGTCCGAGGCGTCGTCGCAGACGCCGGTGTTGGAGAATTTCACGTTGCCGAAGGAGCCAACCGTGCTTAAGACTTCCGTCCCGTTCACTCGTAAAACTTCCAACGCTTCCGGGGAATGTAAGATGGCGTTGATGGCTGGTGAATCCGTCGTAAAAAACAAACCCAACGGGTCGCTTTCTTTCAATCGGACGTCTCTCATTAAATCGGCAAGACATTTCAAGAAGAGCGTCAACGGCGCCGAGCCGGCGCCGGCGTCTTCATCGTCGCTCCCCCTCGGCCAACTCACACTGTGTTCATCTTTTTTAATCGGACACTTCGGTTCCGGATATGTTCTTTTCGTTCGTTCCGTCGCTAAAAGTTCGTCAACGGACGCTAAGTCTGCCTGTTTTACAACTCTTGGAACATTCGTCGGCGGTTCGACTTGACTCATATCCGCAAAGCCGGTGCGAATGTGCGCGCCGACGATTTGTTTCCACCCTCTTCTGGACATTTCCTCGAACGCTGGAAGCATGGCTATTTTTAAATGCTTCCTCGGCATCAACATTTGCGTTCCAAAACACGACCCTACTCCGCACGCCTCGCCGCATTTGCTCGACGTAAAATTGTTCTCGAAATTCGTCGCCCAGCGATAGGACAAACAAATCCCCCAATCGGACGGTTTCGGATGGCACCAGTGGCCAAAATTCGTTTTGATTCGAATGCGAGCGACGCGAGCGGCTTGAAACTTCGGGTGTTCCATAGTTTTCACGATTGAATTCTCATCCGGTTCGGCGTAAAATCCACCTTTATACCTTTCCGGTTGCTCGTCGCCGATGTACGCGCCCTTTTGACTCCACGTAAACACCGTCTCCTCGAAATCGCCTTCCTCGAACAACTCTTTCTTCGCACGTCTTCTCTTCCCCTTATCCCACTTCCAATCGACATCGCCGTAGCCGATGAAATAATCTCCCAAATCAAACTGGCACTTCCTCGCTAAATCCTCGTACGTTTTAGAGTTCTCAATCTCGTCGCCTTCCGAGACGCCCAATCCGTCGCACTCTGCTTTTTGCGTCTTGACGTACGCCGCTCTCCCTGTTGAAACGCCGATGATAAACAACTCTTGATAATGTTGCATCTCGTCTCCGATGCCGTTCTGATAATTTTCCGACCAATCAATGATGACAATCCTGTTCGTTTTCAAATCTTCGTACCTCGGTTTTAACGTCTCTTGGAAATACGTCTTCACTTCTTGGCACTGATTTTTGCTCAATCCTATAGAACCGTCCCGTTTTTGCATCATGTAATCGAACCGCTCGACGTCTTCGAGATCTTTCGCGGTGAACTCCACGAAACTTTTTGGCGTCAGGTCGTCTTCCGCTATTCGTTGCTCTCGTTCGTCTCCTTCTTCTCGCGGCGCTTCTCCTTTCGTCTCCTCTCGTTCAACGCTCGACGCCGCCGCCGGTTGTTCTCGCTGTTCTTCTTCTTTTATTTCTACTTCTTTCGTCGTCACATCGATAGGCTTCTCCTCTTCCTTTTCTTTCACTTCATCCATCGTCGTCGTCGTCGATGGTGTATCGATCTCCTTCGCGCTTTCGTCTTCTTCCTTTCCTTCTTCTTCTTCTTCTTCTTCTTCGATATCTCCAAACGCACCACCACCACTGTCCTCGGAGGAGGACTCATCGCTCGGCCGCTCGTACTTCATCTCCTCCACCTCGTGCATGATTTCTTCCTTCGTCGTCGTCGCCGTCGACGCCCGCAGCACGGAATCAATCAACCCGAAGCCCGGTCGTCGTCGTCCTCGGTCGTTGTCCTTCTTCTCGTTTTTCATCAAATCGAAAGCGTCGTCGTTTTTTTCCCCGGCCTTTCTTTCATCAACGAACGCGAGGTTGTCGATGCCAAAGACACAGACGACGAGCACGCACGCGAACGAGAGAAACAAAAACGAACGCCTGAGACAAAGTTTGACAGTCTCGCGCGCAGGTCGGGATGATTTAATTACGATGGGTTTTATAGGGAGGAGGACCATTTTTGTGGTCGTTTTTTAAGTGCCTTTTTGTGACGACTTTGACCTTTGCAATGAAAAATATTCGCGGGGGGCCGGCGGGCGTGAATGCGCGCTCTGCGTAGTATATATCATTCTTTGCACGTAGTAGTATTACAAGTTTCAGGGAGCGACGGACCTCATGCCGAAAGCGTTATCGGAGTCCGATGATTCGGCGTCTTCAAAATCGTCGTCTCCCTTTTTCTCCTCTTTGTCTTCTTCTTCGCCTTCGCGCGGACGTTTGGTTCCGGTCGGAGTGTGTGACTTCTTCTTCTCTTTCGTTTCGTTCTTCGCGACCGTGTTAAATGCACCATCGTCGTCGTCCGAGTCGTCGTCGTCTGAGTCATCGTCAGATCCAGAGTTATCATCATCATCATCATCATCATCATCGTCGTCGTCATCTTCTCCTTCTTCAGATTCCTCGCCTTTGAAATCGTCGTCCGAGTCGTCGTCGTCGTCGGAATCCGAGTTGACATCTTGGAGAATATCTTGCATCGTGTCCTCTTTTTTGCTACTTCTCTTTTTCATTCCTCCATCCTCTTCGTCGTCGCCGTCGTCACCCTCCGCCGGCGCTTCCTCGCATACCATTGACAGCCACTCTCTCACCGGCAACAAATATTCCTTCGAAATGTTCAAAAACTCGTATTCGACGCCGTCCAATTTACACGCTAAATCAAAATTGCTCGACCCTCCAGCTTCCGCTCTCATGATCCGTAACTCGTCCAAATCTTCCACTAAAGTCACAATCGCCGGCCGTTCGAGAAAAATCAAACGTTTCCTCAGCAAAAACAAATACCCGTCGTTGAATTTCAACACGCACTTCACTTTCACGAACCCTTTGGTGTACTCTTTCACACCGCACGATTTGACGTAACACCTCATCAATCCGACTGAATTTTTCAACGTATCTTCTTCGCTCAAGTCGTGCTCGCCAACCGTAAACGCGTCTTTCACTTCTTTCTCCGACATGGCGCCTTCGCCTCCTTCGCCGACGGTCACTTTCAATTTTTTCTCCGCCGCGGATAACTGCGCCCTCGATTGCCACACGATAGCTTTAATCCCATTTTTTACCGACGGTAACGTCACCTCCTCTTTCAAAGAAACCACCAAATATTGCGTCCCGTTCGAGTCCTCCGTCGGTAACACCGCGAACGTGGCCATGTTCTCTTTCCTCAGCAACAAACTCTCCTTCTTTTTCGGATTGCAGGAATACAACAAAATCGAAGACGAATTTCTCATCTTATACACGTCAAATTTCCCTCTCGGCGTGCTCAACGACACGTCTCTGGTCACAAAATCGTACTCGTTTGCTTTCGGCGGTTCGTCAAACGTCGTCGTCGTCTGAATCGTCGTCGTCGCAGTCGTCGTCGCATTATTTTCTTCTGAGAGAGAGAAAAAAAACTTTGCCAAGGGAACTAAACTCGTCGCCAAAGCGTCCCTTTTCTCTCGATTTTCCAAATCCGCGATCTGTTTCAAAGGCTCTCGCCAAAGTTTTCTCGTTTTGTCTTCGTCTCCTCCTCCTTTCCGCGACAAAACGGCCGCTTCCAAGGCCTCCATGATGATGATGTAATGATGATTTGATATGTGATGTATATATCACAGAGAGCAAAAGAAAGTGAGAAAAGAGACGAGAGAAAATTTTTTGAATTTTTTTGTCTTTTTGACCAAAAAAGTGCAGTTTTGACGAAATTTTTTCATCGAGAGTCTTCGATTGATTTCAGCCATCGAATAATAATTCCACACAACAACAACGAAGAAGAAGGTCTTTCTAAAACCACATCATCATCGAAAGAAGAGATGGGGAAAACACCGGCGCAGGAGAACCGCCTGAAGGCGAAGAAAGCCGGGATGTCGCACCAAGACGTCCTGGACGAGAAGAAGAGAGAGGACTCCAAGTTGAAAAAGCTCGCCTCGGCGAACCAGTCGTTCGGGCAAGTGAAAGGCGCGGCGATGAACACGAAACACGCGAAGGAGATGCAACGTTTGAAAGACTTGAACGACCCGACGACGAAGATTGGACGAGAACATCTCCGGGCGCAAAAGAAAGCGGCGAAAGAAGCGCAGGAGTTTCTGTTGAGAACGAAAGGGATCGACATCAAACAGCCGGAAGTGGCGGAAGGCGTGGATAAGAAGACGGTTTTGTGCGAGTTTTTTAAGCACGGATGTTGCGCCAAGACCGGGGATAAGTGCGCGTTTTCGCACGATTTGGCCATCAACGAAAAAATCGCCAAGAGGAGTTTGTTCGAAAACGTAGATTCCATCGACGATTGGGATCAGAAGAAGTTAGAGGCGGTGATTCAAAAGAAACACGGGCAAGAGGTGAATTCGAGCAACGAGACGCAAATTATTTGCAAACACTTTCTCGACGCGGTGGAGAAGAAGTTATACGGGTGGTTTTGGCAGTGCGCGGATGGGAAGGATTGCAAGTATAAGCACAAGTTACCGCCCGGGTACGTGTTCGCCGCGGATATTCGAGCCGCGGAGTTAGAGGCTATGAAGAATAGAAAAACGGACCAGGATCTTTTGAGAGAAAAGTTGAACGAGTTAAAAGTAAAAGGTGGGACTGGGACGCCGGTGACGTTGGAGAATTACTTGGCGTGGAAGGAAAAGAAAGTCGCGGCGAGGAAAGCGACGGACGAGGAAGAATTGAGAGAAAGGCACAAGAAGAAATTGTTCACCGGGAAGGAGTTGGTCGAAGAAATTACGAATGATACGGACGATAAGACGGAAGGCGAAGACGAGATTACGCGTTTGTTGGCGGAAAGAGCGAAAGCGAACCAAGAGAGCGAAGATGCGGCGAGAAAAGAGGCGGAGGAGAACTTAGCGCGAGCGAAAGAATTGGGTGATTTGTACAACGAAGATATGCTTCCGGACGATGATAGAGGCATGATGGACGATTTAGAGGAAGATCTGGTTGTTCCAGAAGGTTGGTCCGAAGACGCGATCGCACCGAATGTAGTTGCTGGTACGAGAGAAGCGAAGGAAATTATGAGCGCGTTGGAGGTCCCCGAGCAAAAAGGTATGACAGAAAAGCAAAAGAAAATTCTCGAGGAGAAGAAGAAGTTGGAAGAAGAAGGCATTGCCATCGCACAGGATACGAAGAAGCCGAAAGATCCGGACGATATTTACAAACCTCAGACAGAAATTCCGGATGAATTCAAAGATATGGACGAGTTAGATCCGAAAGCTTTGGGCGAGGCCATAGCGAAGAAACGCGCGGCAGAGGAAGCCGAAGCGTCCGCGCTGATTTTACAAGTCGCCGAAGAAAAAGCGAAAAAAGAAGCCGCCAAGGCGGAAAAGAAAGCAGCGAGAGAGGCGGAGAGAGCGAAGAAGAAAAAGTCAAAGAAAGGGATTAAAGGCGAAGACGAGGAGGAAGAAATTACGAGCTTGGAACAAGCGATTGGTAAGGCGGAAATCAGCGGCATCTCCAAAGCTGGTTTGAAACGAACCGTCACCGGCGTTCTCTCTTCGCAAATTGCCGCCAGAGATATTAAAATTACAAACTTCTCCATGACGATGAATGGCAGAGTGTTAATCGACGAATGCGATATTGAGTTGACCATCGGTAGACGATACGGTTTGATTGGGCAAAACGGCTCTGGAAAGACCAACTTTCTCGAGTGTTTAGCCATGAGAGAGGTGCCAATCCCAGATCACGTAGACATTTATCACTTGAAAACTGAAGCGGAACCGTCGGATAGATCTGCGATTCAGTGCGTTATCGACGAGCTCGTGGAAGAGATGGAACGATTGAACAAGTTTGAGCAACATTTGTTGGAGAATTTCGGCCCGGACGACGAGCGCTTGATGTCTTTGTACGATCGATTGGAGGAAATTGATCCATCCACGTTCGAGGCAAGAGCGAGCGAATTGCTGCACTCGTTAGGTTTCTCCGCGGAAATGATTGATCGTCCGACGAAGGACATGTCGGGGGGGTGGCGCATGCGCGTGGCGTTGGCGAAAGCGTTGTTTGCGACGCCGACAATCTTGTTGCTCGACGAACCGACGAACCATTTGGATTTAGAAGCGTGCGTGTGGTTAGAAAACCACTTGGCTTTGTACAAGAAATGTTTAGTCGTCGTTTCTCATTCGCAAGATTTCTTAAACGGCGTGTGTTCGCACATGATTTGGCTCACCGACGGCAAATTGAAGTATTATTCCGGGAACTACGACACGTACTGTCGCACCGTTGAGGAAGACAACATCGTCCAACAGCGTAAATACGAAAAAGAACAATCTGATATTAACCACTTGAAAGAGTTTATTCGATCGTGCGGGACGTACGCGAACGCGAGAAAGCAAGCGGAATCGAAACAGAAAATCATCGATAAAATGATCGCCGCCGGCTTAACTCCGCCGGTGCACAAGGAGAGAACGTTTACGTTCAATTTTCCGGATTGCGATAAGGTACCGCCGCCGGTGTTACCGTTCGACCAGGTCTCGTTCGCGTACAACGGTAAAGAAGAAAATTACTTGTACGACAAACTGGATTTAGGCGTTGACTGCGACAGTCGCGTGGCTTTAGTTGGACCGAACGGCGCCGGTAAATCCACTTTATTGAAGCTCATGACGGGCGAGTTGACTCCAACCAAAGGTTCGGTCTCTCGACACTCCGCTTTGAACATCGGTAAATACCATCAGCACTCCGTCGAAGTTTTGGATCGAAGCAAAACCGTTTTGCAATTTTTCATGGATACTTATCCCAACGTCCACGGTAAGTTTAAACGAGACATTGACGAATGGCGCGCGTTTCTCGGAAAATACGGCATCGCCGGTAAACAACAAACGACGCTTATTGGTGAACTGTCCGAAGGACAACAATCTCGCTTAGTCTTTGCGATGATTTGTATGGGCAAACCAAACTTGTTGTTACTCGATGAGCCTACGAATCACTTGGATTTAGAAGCCATTGATGCGTTAGCCGAAGCTATTAAGGTGTACAACGGCGGTGTCATTTTGGTTTCGCACGATTTCCGTTTAATCGACCAAGTCGCGAGAGATATTTGGGTGTGCGAAGACAAAACCGTTCGCAGATGGGACAAAGACATTCGCGAGTACAAGAAACACTTGTCTAAGAAAGCGGAAAGAGAGGCGAAAGAGAGAAAGTTGGCGAAGAAGTAAGAAGATAATAAAGAGTAAGAACGAGAAAGAGTATATAAACATTGACCATCTTAAAAAACGACATCATTGAACGTTATTATTATTATTATTATTTTAGCCGTTCTTTTAAACGCGTATACAAGAACACAACTTGAATAATACACATCACACGAATACATTCTAATAAATACTAAACTATCGCGCGCAGCACTCTACTTCTTCTACATCACGGCAATAACAACCACGATCGAAACGCCACGATGCACCAATCGATGCACCCCAACATCGCCGTAAACACACACAAACCGACTAAAATGACCATCGCGTTCCCGCACACGTCTCGCCCGGTTTGCTTGCTCAAAAGCACCGCATCGGGCCATTTCAAAAGTGGCGCCGCGTTTTTCGCGTTTTGCACTTGTTTCTCTACCCAACCGATGCATTTTTTTATACACCACAACATGCCAGTGCCTTCGTTGTTTGCATTCGTCTCGTCGTCGTTGACGTACTCACCGTTACCACCCGACGATGTTCCTTCAAAACTCCTCGGGGAAATCATCGTCGGGAAAGAAGACCTTCGTCGGAACAAAATTCTCGTCGGTGATGGTGGTGTTAATGTTCGCCCGTTTTTGTCTCCATCTCCTCCGCGAGTAGCAGTAAACCGAACGATGTCGTGTCGTCTTCGTCTCCCGCTTTGTCTCGACGACAGCGACGGTTGGAGAACCCCGAGAGCAAGAGCAGCGCGCGTCATGTGATGTGCGTTTGGAAACACCTTTAGGGGAAATTGAAATGACGCGAAAGCGTCAAACGCCTCACAAGAAACATGTCTTCATCCATCGCGCCTCGAGCATCGGTACAGTTCTTCCGCCACCAAAGCGCGAGGAAAAACACCAGGAGGATAGGAACTTTCGTTTCTTCTTCGTTCAGTCCGTTCCAAACGAAACTGGGGGCAATGGTGTACGATTCTGGGTACCGACAGTTGTTCCGCCTGTTGGGATATCCCGGGTGCGAGAAAGAGGCGGAGGAAGTGGTGTCCATCTTAGCGAGCGAGAACGAACGAGCGATGCAGTTATTGGACGTGTCGTGCGGTCCCGGCGTGGTGACGAAAAGTATCATCTCCTCGAAGATGTTTGCGAAAGTTTACGCGCTCGATTTTTACGAGAGCATGTGCGAACGAGCGAAAGAAACGTTCGAGAGAGAGTGCACTGGGAACAACAACAGTTACGAAGTCGTGCGAGGAGACGTGTCGGATTTACCGTTCGCGAACGAAACGTTCGAAAAAGTGTCCTCGACGGCTGGAATGCACTGTTGGCCAAACCCGGTGAAAGGAATGAAAGAAATCAAAAGGGTGTTGAAACCGTCCGCGAGGAGCGACGAAGACGATTGGGGCGTTTTGTTCAGCACGGTCGTGTTGCCGCGGAAAGGCAACGAGACGAGAGAGACGTACAAATGGGAGACGAATAAGCCGTTTTTGGATCGCGAGGCGGTTTTGGATATCGTGAGAGAGAGCGGGTTCGACGAATACGAAGTCGTGAGGGAAGATAAGGCGTATATACTCGTCAAAGCGCGGTACTTTTAGGAGGTAGAAACTAGTTTATGAAGAGAATGTATTTTAGACAGACACACGCGCGGCGCGAAAATTATTATTCGTTGACAATCTCATTCAAAGCGTCGGTAATCGTTTCGTACTCGAATCGATATCCTTCTCTCAAGAGCTCCTTTGGCAACACTTTCTGTCCTTGCAACACTAACGAGCTCCCTTCTCCTAAAAGCGCTTGCAACGCGAAATCTGGAACCGGCATCCAACTCGGTCTCCCTAACTCCTTCCCTAACGAGTTGGTCAAATCCCTCATTTTCACCGGAAACGGCGCAGTCGCGTTTATCGCGCCTTTCAATTCTTCGTTCACTAAACTCTCCCTAATAATCTTCACCGCATCTTTCCTGTGAATCCACGAAAACCACTGACCACCGTCACCAATCGGACCTCCCATGAAGAGCTGAAAAGTAGGCAACATCTTCCCCAACGCGCCTCCGTCTCTATCTAAAACAATCCCCAACCTCACAAACACGACTCTCGTCTCGCCGTTCGTCATCTCCTCCGCCTTCTTCGCCGCCTTCTCCCACGCTCGACACACGCTCGATAAGTAATCCTTCCCCGAGTTGCTCGACTCATCGAACGTCTCCTCGTCGCTCGTCCCGTAATACCCAATCGCGCTCGCGGTCACCAAAACCTTCGGCCGTTTACTTTCCTCCTTCACGTTCGCTATCGCCGAAACCACCGCCTCGGTCGCTTTCACTCGGCTGTTCATGATTTCTTTCTTCACGTTCTCGTCCCATCGCGTACTGATTGGTTCTCCGGCTAAATTGACCACGTGCGTGGATCCTTTAATCCCTAACGGCCATTTCGTCGGTTCGATTAAGAGTAGCGTTCCTTTCGGTAACGTTTCCGGTTTCAATTTTTTCTTCGCCTGTTTTATCGACCGAGTGAGCACTCGCACCTCGTGTCCGTCTTTCAGTAAACTTTCCACCAGTTTCGTGCCGACGAACCCAGTCGCGCCGGTTATGCTGACCACCATTTTGTTCTCTGATTCTTCTTCTTTATCGTCCTTCGCCTTTGCGTCGCTAAACGACGCGACCAAAACACCACCCTTGAGTCTTCTCGTGCCTCTCGTTCGCCTCGACGACACGTGAGACGAGGACGACGAAGAATCAACAAAAGAAGAAGAAAACGAAGGAGAAGACATCGAAGAACAACCCCGCGCAAAGTTCATCATCGCTCTTGCTGTTATTCTAAACGACGACAAAAGAGAGAGAGCGAGAGAGAGAGAGAGAAAACCCGGGCGCAGAAGTGAAGAGTGCGGGGTGTTTTGGAGAAATTTGTGATGTGATGTGAAACTTAATTGTGTAAACTTTTTCTCTCGATTTTTTCTCTCTGCTGCTGCTCCTTTTCATCGAGCGCTCGCCGACGGATGCCGATCAAAACCGCCGTTGCCATTATTGGTGTTGCCGTATTTCGCAAAGAAACCACCATCATCGTCGGCAGTCGGACGGTTTAAATCGATTTCGTCGTTTTCGGAGGAAGAGGAGGATCCGACAGAAAACGATTTCAACCACGCGTGCCGCAACGCGTCGTCCGGGGTCAGCCTCTCCTCCGGGTCCCACTCGAAACACTTTTGTAAAAACTGCGCGAACTTTATCGAGCACCCTCGCCCGAGCGCTTTTTTGAGGCCTTCGGCGGCGAATTTACGACGCGAGGCTTTTTCGCGCGCGGTTTCGAAGGGTAAGAATAAAGAGGACGACCCCGAGGACGGCGCCGCCGGGGCGGTTGTTTTTGAGGTGGTTGTTTCGAAGTCGTCTTCGTCTTCGTCTCGGTGTTGATGATGATGTTCGTTTTCATTTTCTTCGCCGTCGAAGACATCGGTTTCGACGGGATCGTTCGCGCGATCGGCGAGAAGTCGGCGGCTTTTAACGCCCTTTTTCGTTTTCATCGGCGTGGTTGGGACGACGCGCGAAAGCGAGGCGCGCGCGTGGGAGTCGTGTTTTTTCATGCTGTTCTTCGTTAATTCGTCGTCAAAGTCCGAGTCGGACGACGTCTTTCTAGATTCCTCTTCGCGTCTGAGTTTGTTAAGAAATGCGCTCGACGGTGCGCCCAAGGTTTCTTTTGCCAGTTCCAATTGTTCGGCTTCGTCCGTCCCGGGCCAAATCGGCGAACCTCGTTTGAGTTCGGCTAAAACGCACGCGAATGACCACATATCGATGGATTGGTCGTATTCGCGGTCGCGAAGCATGACTTCTGGTGCGCGATAGAATCGAGATTGGACGTACGGGTAGATGCGCGGGACGTGGGCGAAGCACGAGGAGCCGAAATCGATGAGTTTGACGCGAATGTTGTTCCCGTTGCCGGCGTCGTATTTTTGAGTCGAAGAAGGGAAACCAGCGCGCGCGGTGGAAGGGTAAGATGATACCTTTGAGAGCGGATTTACCGACACCGTTTCGCTCCTTCTTTCGAGTAAAATATTCTCTGGCTTAACGTCGCAATGGATAATGCCGAGCGATTTGAGAAAGGACAGCGCTCGAGCGAGCTGTTTGGCGACGGTTTTGCACACGCGTTCCGAGGCGCCGGTGAAGCGCTGATCCACCATCCACTCGTACAAATTGCAATGCAACAACTCGAACACGATGCAAGCGTGCGTTCGAAAGTTGAAATGTTCAATAGCTCGAACGACGCACTCCGCGTTTCGTTTCATTCGCGCTCTTTCTCTTTTTTCTTCTCTTTCTTTTTCTTCTTCGTCCTCTGCGAGACCGATTCGAGCGGATTCAATCGCTTCGAGCACGGCGAGTTCCGTCCTTGCTTGAATGCGATACTCTTCTTTGTTCTTGATTATTTTTATCGCCACCGAACGCTTTTGTCCGGTATTTTCGTCGTGTGAACGCACGTCGTGGTCGACGCACTTCACCACGCGACCAAACGTGCCGGATCCGAGCGTCTCTTTCACCTCGAAGCGAAAGGCGAGATGGTCGCCCGGGCGCGCTCGATAATCGCCTTTGGAATCCGTACGACTCGTGGTACTCTTTATCGAGGACGTTTTCCTTTTCGTCGACTTCGATTGCTGTTGTGCAAACGCAGTGATTGCGCTGAGTCCTCCACTTCCTGTCGTTTTCTGCGTTTTCGGTTTGCTTCGTGGCGGAGGTAAATAAAACACGCGAAAGTCGTTCGTTTCGTCGTTTACGCGCGCGTCTAAATCCCGCACGTCTTCCTCTTCCAATCGCTCTTTGTGAAAGCGTAGCGCGTAATTCGCCGACATCGACTCGCGTATGACTTTAGCCTCCATCGTTTCCTTTCCATCGATGATAATAACCGGAGCATCTTTAATGGTATCCTTGCCCGATGATGGTTTCTCGAAAAGTAGTAAAGCGTCTTCTTCTACTTCTTCTTTGGCGGCGGCGGCGATAGTTTCTCGATTGTTTGACTTTGACGACGAAAAGCTTTTTTCGAGTTGATGGATTGCCCCGGCGATGACATTCATATTCGCGTACTTCTCGTGCTCTCTTGTGGTTTCTCTCGCGGTTACCGCCGCCGTCGTCGTCGTCGTTCTCTTCGCGATTTTCCTATTCTTCCCGTCTCCCTCCTCTTTCTTTCGCGCGGTCTCATTTACGCTACCTTTCCCTCTACCTCTCGCCGATTGCGGCGGCTTTCTCGGCGTCATCGCTGGAAACAACTTTTCCGATGGACGACGATCCCTTTCAATCCTTTTTTCTTCCCTGTCTTTGACTTCACTCGCCTTCGTCTTCTTCATCTTTCTCGCCCCGTTCTCCTTCTCTTCGCCTTCTCTCGCCTCCACATCCTTCGTCGTCGTCTTCGTCGTCTCCGTCTTCTCCCTCGCGCCTCCTCCTCTCGCCGATGCCAACACCTCCGTTTTCCTTTGCAACTCCTTCTGCGCCTCTCGCGCGCGTTTCATCGCGAATTCGATGGAGCTCCTCTGACTCCTCCGCTCAGGCGATGGGGAGATATTTTTTCTTTGACTCCTTTGACTCTCAAAATAATCCACCACCTGTTCCGTTGGCGCTCGTTTTCCTCGCACTTCCTCCGCGATAAACGCGAAGATTCTTTCACTCGTCTCACCACCTCCTCCACCACCTCCTCCTCCTCCTCCTTTTCTTCCGTCTCTTTGTAGCGCGACTCGCGTAATCTTTCCAACAGAGATGAGATGAGAGAGATGAGATGAGAGATGCGCTTTTTTTTTCTCGCAAAGGAAAAAAAAAACGTTTCTCTCAATAATACAACACGTTCTTCGCGCTTTCTTTTTTGCTCTCTCTCTGTCTCTCTTTCTCTCTCTCTCTCTTTGCGCAAACGGTGGTGAAAGTAAGTTTTGAGGGGAGGAGAGAGACTGCTTTTCTGCCGCTGTTCTTTTGCAGTCGTCGTCTCGCTGTTCGCGGCTGCGTCCTCGCGTGTCTCTGCTCTTTCTCTTTTCTTTCGTTGTCTGCGTGTATCTTTTAAAAGAAAGTGAAGAAGAGAAAAAAGGACGAAAGAGGAAAAAAAAGACCAAAAAGACGGACCTTTTTTTCTTTCTCTGAATCAAATCTCTACACAACACACTCGAATACGAAGAAGACGAGCGAGAGGAGCACTACTGCTGCGACTCCTTTTACAGAGAACGCGCAGAAAGACTTTAGACGGGCAGATATTTTCTTCTTTTCCTCGCGTATGCGATATTTAGTCGCAGAGAGAAGAGAAAGGAGAGAACGTTTTAAGAGCGACTTCTTGGGGAAAAAAGATGGAAGAGGGACATCGACATCATCAACGAGACCGTGTAAACGACGAGGACGACGATGAACGCGAGGAAGAAGAAGAAGAGAGGACAGGAGGGAGAGGGAGGAGTAAGTTTAATCTCTTTGCGTTCGATCGCGGAGGAGAAGAGGAGAAAAATGAAATCACCGCCCAAAACGCAGACTTGGTCAATCGAGTTGCGTTGGTCACCGGGTGCACCTCGGGGATTGGAAAACAGGTGGTTTTGGATTTAGCGTTAGCCGGGGCGAAAGTCGTGTTTGGATGCCGAAATTTGAAGAAAGCGGGAGAGGTGAAACGGGAGATGATGGAGAAGTTTCCGCACTTAGATTTGGTGGTGATGGAGGGAGTGGCGTTGGATGTATCGAGCGGAGAATCCATCGCGAAGTTTGCGCAACGTTTTAACGAGACGATTGGCGAGTTGGACGTGTTGGTGAATAACGCCGGCGTGGCCTCGGAGAAAGGGTACGAGAGAGAAACTGGTGTGAGTAAATTAGTGTGGACGAACTTTTTGGGGCCGGCGGTGTTGATGCTGTCGTTGAACGAGAGTTTCCAACGCGCGATTGGTCGGCGGCAGTTTGCGAATTGCGTCTTCGTCGCTTCGGTGTGTCATCGCTTCGGGAAGATCGAAGGCGCGGATATGTGCAACAAGTTTTTATACAACGAGAAGTTCGGGTCGTATTCGGATACAAAGCTGGCGTGCGTGGCGTTTGCAAACGAGGTGGAGTATCGATGGGGGGCGAGAGGAGTGCGGTGTTCTAGCGTGGATCCCGGCGCGGTGAGAACGCCTATTTTCAGCAGCGTGAGGTTGTTGCGGTTTTTACCGTTGGCGTGTTTGAGGAGGATGTGTTACGCGCCCGCTGAGGATGGCGCGAGAGCGGTGACGATAGCAGCTTTAAATCCGTTTGCGCCTCAGAACGCGAGTTTGAACGCGACGCCGCAGATGCGAAGGATGGATCAAGGAGCGAGGCATTTCAGTCGAGGGTTGTTCGCCGGTAGGTTCGTGCAGAAGTACGGACCGGGGAAATTCCCGTCGTCGGTTGAGGTACGTAACAGTGATGGTGATGACAGCACGCCGCAATCCCTGGATGCCTTTTTTCTCAATCTGCGAAGATTTCGTTGGCACGTGCACGCGTTTTTTTTCGCGATTGGTGTCATTGCGATTTCCTTAGTCGATTGGCCGTTGCGTAAATTTTTCAAAGGACAAAAATTTGACGGCACGAAAGTGGTCGAGTCCTCCGAAGCATCTTACGATCCGGTTTTAGGCACGGAACTGTGGGAAATCGCGAAAGAATTTAGCGGCGTCGTTGAGCCGGCATATGGCGAACGGTTCACCTCCAACGATATGTTCTCCGAGGAATTTCTCGAACAGTTGTTTCCGAACGAGTTGAGCATGGAAGAACATTTGAAAATTATGGAGGAAACGGCGACGAATCTCGGGATTGAAATGAAACATATTGATGCGACGAAGTTAAGGAAAAAGGACAAGGGGGATAGCGATGCGAACGACGGCAGCGATAGCGATGGTAAATCCGTTAAAACGAAAAAGAAGAAACATAAGCGAAGCGGGAGTTTCTTTCGGCGGTCGCAAGAGAATTTAACGAAAATAGACTAGACTCATAGAGAAGGTACAGGGTGCGTTGTGTGTCTATAAGTACCTACAACGCGCGTTATGAATAAACCTTATGCTAAAACTAAGCGCTCTGTTCCAACCCACCCTTTTCGGCCAAACACTTCAACATTTCAAAAATAAAGGGGATGTAATTGTGTTTCCTCCTAATGTTCTCGTCTCTCCAAATTTCCTTCCGTTTCATTTCATCTTCAATCTCGTCCGTCAACTTCACGATACTCTCGTTATCTCCACGTTCAGCGGCCTCTCGTAACTCTCGTCTAAACACGCTCTCCTTCTCGTTCGTTACTGCCAACAAGTTGAAGCTAATCTCATCCGAGGCGTATTTCTGTATGCGCTCTTCAATCGCTGGAACCGCTACTTCGTGCCAATTTTCCTTCGAACATTCTCCGTACGCCACTGGTTTCGGTTTCAGACCGTCTAATTCCCACATGCGTCCACCGTGATGAACAAATGCGACGAAATGGTACACCTCGTCGCCGTTCTTCGCCGCTCGCTTCCCTTCGTCTACAATCGGCTCCGGTCTCGCGAACGCGTTGTGCGCCGCTCGAATCTTCTCGCTGTTCGATAACGCCAACCCTTTCAACTCCGGTGGAAAATCTGCGGTGAACTGTTTAAGCTCTGTGAGCGTCTCACCGATTGTTTGCTCTCGTTCTTTTCCTTCCGCGTCTTTGCTTCCTCCGTCTTCGTTCCCGAACGTTTCCACGTTCAACAACACCCCTAAAATCGCTTGCGTCGCGCACGCGTTCGTAATCACTTGACTCGCGAAAAATAAACTCTCCGGCGCGTCCACGTTTTCCACCGCTAACGCGCTCGTCGCGTCTATATCCGTTCTGTATTTGAACAAGAAGATTAATCCGTGCAAGTGGAAGCGGCGGTTGAGCGATTCGAGATTCGAGAGGTCCCAAAGTTCTTCCACTTGGACGCCTTTGACGCCGATTTGTTCGACGAGGGAGGTGAACACGGCCGGGTCGGATTCAATCGTCGTCCACTCCATATTTGTCCTCGTTCGCGCGTAGTAATGTTCTCGCTCGCTTTTTCAAGTACTGGATGACGAAGAACCCAACCGTGTGGAATGTTTTGTTTTGCGTATTCAAATGTGTTTGTATTTGTAAGGATTTTCGAGAATACGAGTGAGAAATTCGCTTTAAACGTCTAACGAACAACGACGCGTTCGCACTCGTCGTCATCGAATAGATGATCAAAAAAGTATTCATTAATGTACATTACAAATGGATGTCTCGTAAAACGCATCGTGTTGAAACTAAAAGGGGGACAATTATGAATAAATATATGTATAGATTTACTCCTTCTGTTGAAGTTGCGGTTGGTCTTCGCCGAACGACATGAAGAGATTCTTTCGGTCGTCGCTGGAGATGTATTGCTGGAGCTCGTCGATGCCTTGCGGCATCAGCGGGGACTCTTTGAACGAAAAAGCTCCGACTGTGCCTCCTTTTAACGGAGATTTGTTCGAATTTGGCGTGAGCTTTTCCGCGGAATCGTTCGGGACTTCAACCGGGTCTCGCGAGCGGCCTCGGCGTTGTACGTCAGATATCGAGAAGGAAGAATCGACGTTGGTATTCTTCTTGTTTTTGTTGTTTTCTGTGTATTCTTCTTCGTCTTCCTCTTCCTCGTCGGAAGAGACATCGTCCTTCTCTTCGTCCACGTCCACGTCTACGCCAAACTTGGAGCCAATCGATAATAAACCGTTCTTTTGCCTATCCATGATGTCTTTAATGAACTCTCGTTGGCGTTGCGATTTCAATTCAAGTTCAATTTCGCGCTGTCGAATTTCTTTTTGTTGGCGTTCGACTTCTTTTGCACTCTCGATGAGCGTATACTCGCGTTTCTTGTCCATCTCATCGCGCGTATGCAAACGTTCTTCGAGCAAATCGTTGACGCGTTGCAACTCTTTCAAATCGTTCACGGCGTTTTCCAAAGCCGTCTTGGCATCGCCCAATTCGACATTTACCTCGTCTATCTTCACGAGCACTTCTTCCGGACCGGTGTATCCGTAACCGCCAAACGAGGCTTGTTTCTCTCCCGAGCGAAGCGCTCGAGTTTCTTCTAACAATTCTCGGTGGGTATGATTCAACGCGAGAAGCGAGTCCTCGAAATCTCTCGATCGGCGATCACACAATTTCGCATACTCTTCCGCCGTTCTCGCCTCCTCCAACGCTAAGTTGTATTTCAAACGCACGTCTTCGTCCGATAAATACATGACGTTTTGGTCGAGACCGACGAACGCGTCTACGGCGCCTCGGCGAACGGCGGTAAGTTTGTCTTGCAACGCTTTGTACTTCCCGCTCGCCGCGCCGCATCGCGTGGTGAGCTCTTTGTTCGATTCCGTCAAATCGTTGCACAAGACTTCAAACTCTTCGAGCTTGACGTCTCTGGCCACGATCGCAGCCGCGTGCTCCTTGGCCAATTTATCGAGAAACTTCGAGTGATTCGCTTCCATCTTTGCTTTTTCAATCAACAAATCGTCGTATTTCTTCTTCTCTTCTCTCAAAAACGCCGTCTCTTCCATTTGTTCGTTCACAATCGTCAACTTCTCCTCGCACTCTTTCGTCAACTTGTCGCACTTTTTCTCCTTCTCCTCGCACGTCTTCTTCACGTCGTACAGCTCTTCGGAAAGTTCTTTCGTTCTTTCTTCTGTCTTTTCGTCCGCCATTTTCTCCAACTTGCGTTCGAATTCCAACGCCTGTTCTTCCACCGTTTTCTCAAACTCAATCGTTTTCTCCTCCAACAGATCTTCTGCTTTTTTCGCCCTCTCGTCCGCAAGCTCCGCCTGCGCTGTGCGTTCGTGACACAAAACTTTCGTCCGGTCGTACTCTTTCAACAACTCGTCCTTGGCTTCGTTGTCCGAAATCAACGCGTCCACGTTCTTCGCCATCTCCACGATATCCTCCTTAAACCTCTCCTCTTGTTTCTTCATCTCCGCAATTCTCTCCTCTGCTTCTTCCTCGCGCTTTTGCAACGTTAAAATCGCTTTCGCCGCTCGCTCGTGTCTCAACGTCATCTCCTCTTTCTTCGCCTCGCTTTCCTTCAGATTAATCTTCAACAAAAGCGACTCCGCGGTGATCTCTTCCAGTTGCATTTTCGCCACGCCTTTCTCGCGAATCGCCACGTTTAGCTCGTTCGTCATTCGCGAGACTTTCTCTTCCAGGATTAACACGTCCGCTTCTCTGGATTTCATCGACGGGACGTTTAAACTTTTCAACGACGACGGCGCCGCGGACGACGCGTTGTTATATTTTGCCTTGAGTTGCTCCAACATCACTCGCCCTTTCGAGATGGAATCGTCGATGACGTCTTTTCCTTCGAGACCACCACCATTTACACCAGAAGCTTCCGCGACTTTCTTTTCCTTGACACCGTCTGCCTCGATCGTTGTTCTCGGAATCGATGAGCCAGCATCCGCCGTCGATAAAGAAGTTAAAGAAGAAGAATCATCACCGATCGCTTGGGTATTCCCTTTGCCGAATGGTAAAAATCCCATCTTCTTTACGTTAAGTACCGCGCGATATTTTTTATCTCTTCACCCGCCACCGATATGTATGAAGCGCTTCGTTCTCGCTCTCTTCTTTGGTGTCTTCTGTGTGTATTTCGAATGCGCGCAGGAAAAGCGTGCGTGCTGTTGTGTTTGTGTGTGTCGTAAATTTGTTTTTTCCCTTGTACAAAGGTGTCAAGATATCAATTTTTAGTGTTGAGATTTTTCTATAAAATATACGGGAAATGGGAGAAATCACCATCTTTGACGCTCTCTGGATGTATACAGAAGATACTAAAAAGAAACGATGCGCTTATCAGTGATGTACGCGGAAGAGATCTCTCGATTGATGCCGTTTTTTCGTGATTCTCGTTCGAATTGATATCTAAATGAAGTCTTCAAAGTTGGCCAATGTGAGCGAATTTGATGTGTTTTCTGCGATTAAAAAAAAGAACGTTGAACACGTTGAACAGTTTGCTCCTCAAAAACTCTTTCGACACGTGCCGCAGATTTGTACATAAAACACGGGCACACGACGCAAGGGTTAAAGGCGATTTCCGGACGAATCCTTGTTGCGTATTTTCGAGAGGAAGAGATTAAACGGTTTGGGAATTTCGGGTTTATTGAAGCGCGTTCGCGTCGCGAGAGAGGGATACACGCGCGCGTACATTTACGCGTAAAAATATATTCTCTGCTTTCAACGGCGAATTTGTCCTCGGTCTCGTCATCACGATAAACTTAAATTCTTATCTTGAACGGGAGCGCGTATAGCGAACGAAGACGCGAGGAGAAAGGAACCAAAGACGAAGAGAATGTCCGGGTCAAAGTCTCGACCACAGAAAGGGTCGTCCGTCGAGACTCCGCCGATGACTTTGTCGTCGCCGCAAATACCGGGGGCGGGGTCCGTCCAACACCAAGAAAAACTCCGAGTCTGCCAAAAAGTCATCGAACAGTTATGCGAGGATTGGCCGGAGTTGAACGAGGACGGCGAGAGGAAAGCGAAAGTGCACGATTTAATATTGAGGTTACCGAGACAGTACGGGTTAGACGCGCACCATTTGGAGGATATCGAGACGCACGTTCGGTTGTTGGAACGAGCGTCGACGAAAGATGCGCCAGTCGTGCACGTCAGAGAGGTTTTAGTTGGCGGGGAGGAAGAAGAGGAAGAGGGCTCGGAAGGAGAGAGCGATACAGACATCGGAGGGGAGGAAGAGGAGGAGGAGGAGGGCGCAAATAGAGAGGACGTGAGCATGTCGTCCGCGAACGAAGAGAGCGGTCAGTCGGCGAGATATAAGTCGCAAGCGAAAGCGATATTGCAGCAAAATCATCAACAACAACAGTTGCAGCAAACGAGAGGTTTGCGAAGGCCGATATTCGGGTCTTCGTTGACGCTGAGTTCGTTTCAACCCGGGTCACCCAGCAGTCGAGGTGGAAGTATGAGTGGGAGAAGCATAGATAATAACACTAACAATAGAAATAGCGTAGAAGGGACGTATGAGATTGCGGTGTGCGGAGGGAACAAGCCGAGGACGTTGTCGAGGATATCGACGACTTTGTTTGACGTCGGGTTGAATATTGCCGAAGCACACGTGTTTTGCACGTCGGATGGGTTTGTTTTGGACGTGTTTGTCGCGCAAGGGTGGCGTGAGAACGATGCGAAAGGGTTGGAGGCGATGTTGCAAAGCACGTTTGATCAGTTTAATTGGGGCGATGCGGTTTCGTCGAGAAAACTACAACAGCAACAAAAAAGCGGAGGTGCAGTGGATTCTGCGCCGGCGCATCCGAAAAGAAAATCAGAAGATGTGAGTCAGAAGAAGAATAACGGTAGAGATAGACGCGCTTTAATCGACGATAGAAGCGTTTCGCCCATGTCTTCCGAGTGGGAAATTGATGAAAAGTTATTGACTTATAGCGAGAAGATTGCGCAAGGCGCGTTTGGCGTTTTGTATCTCGGACAGTATTGCGGTCAAGAAGTCGCGGTGAAAGTTCTAAAGACGCCGAAAAACGAAAGTCACGACGATTTGAAGAGAGAGTTTCAGCAAGAGTTGTCGACGTTGAGGAAAGTGCACCATAAAAACGTCATTCAACTCATCGGCGCTATAACGAAAGGACCAATGTTGTGTCTCGTGACGGAGTTTATGCACGGCGGTTCGATGTTGAGTTTCTTGCACAAAAATGCGCCTTTGAAGTTGTCGCAAATCGTCAAGTACTCCACCGGCGTCGCCTTAGGTCTCGATTATCTCCACAAGATCAACATCGTTCACAGAGACGTGAAAACGGCAAATCTGTTGATGGATGAAAACGACGTGGTGAAAATTGCCGATTTTGGCGTCGCGAGGGTCATGGCGAAAGACGGAGTGATGACGGCTGAAACTGGGACCTATCGATGGATGGCACCGGAAGTTATAGCGCACCAAGTGTATAATCACAAGTGCGATGTCTATTCGTTTGCGATCACGCTCTGGGAACTCGTCACCGGTGGCGATATACCGTATTCTGGATACACTCCTCTCCAAGCCGCCGTTGGCGTCGTCCAAAGAGGCATGCGTCCAACCATCCCGCAAAGTTGTCACCCGGTCCTCGCGCATACCATCCAATATTCCTGGCAAGCTGATATGAACACCCGACCGGAATTCGAGCAAATCGTGGAAATGTTGAGAGACATTAACGTCACCGACGTCGGGAAAAAAGATGAAAACAACGGTTTGATGTCTCGATTCCGCTCGTTGGGATTCGCCGGAAGTAAAAAGAAGCAAAATAAAGAGTTGAAACAATAATAATAATAATAATAATAATACCATGGGGATAGATAGATAGGTAGATAGATAGATATACCCGTACCTTTGTGTTGTGTGAAATATAAAAGCATTGTGTATTGAAGCGCGTACTTTAAAAACCGACCAACGAGAGAAGGAAAAAGGACCTTAAAACCCGAAAACATCTTCACATCCCTTCACACAACACATCCTCCCTTTATTGTTTGGATGAACAACAACCACAATCACAAAGTGCCGGAAACCTCGTTCTTCCGAATTTTAAACTGGGAGCGGTACGTGCCGTACAACTCTAAAATCGCGCTCGTCGGGACGATCGTTTTGACTGGTGCGGTTGCAAACATCGCGCTTTCTGTTTGGGGAAACAATAAGAACATACACAAGAGAACGAAGAACAAGAACGAGTGAAGGGTGTTAAAATGCCAGAAGCTTTGTTTCGATTGGTCGATTCCAGCGGAGATGCGGTTGACTCTCACCATCGGGGGCATCATCGAAAGAGAGTAGTATCGCCGATATCCTCCCCGCACGCTTCACCGAAACGAACGATGATGATCAACAGGAATAAACAAACGCAAACGGATGCGAACAACACCAACAACAGGAAAAGAACACTCCAAAACGTGGAGAAGAAGCGAACGAAGCGGACGCGAGAAAACGTCAAGAAGTCGTACTTAACCGTCGTGCTGGCGATATTGGCGTACAGATTTTTCGTTTTTGCCGGGAACGCAATTACCGGGAACGCGAGTCAGTTAGCGGTGAATGAATTAGAAGCAAACTTGAGAGAGTTGAACGGCACCGGGTTACTCGCGCGAGCGCGGATGGAGGACGCGGAGAAGCAGATTGCGAAATTGAAAGGCAAACGACGAGGGAACCGAACGCCGCAATTCGTGACGGATTTTATGAGTTTAGACGAAAAGTACGAGATTCGGTTTACTTTGAGAGACAGAACTCGACGCGGGTGTCGGAGAGCGTTAGAGACGGCGAATAGAGTCGGCATCGAGAAAGTCTCCGACGTGCCGATGAAAACGCCGAGGATGGCGTACGATTTGGTGTTTGGGACGATGAGAAAGACGTTTGTTTTGAGATCTTTCGCGGACGGACTCGAGAGCTTTTTGATAGACGTGTACGGGTCGGTGATTTTAGTGAGGCAATTAACCGTGGATCGTTTATTGTTTGAAAAAATGAACGCGGAAGTGTACTTTGATAAAATACGCGCGTCGATGAAAGAAAACAAGGAGAAAAATATGGAATCGATGTTTCATTCAACGATAGGGAAGATGATAGTACTCGCGATTGATACTTTTGCAAAGGCAAAATCGAACGCGTACGCGTTTTGTGCGTACGTGGAACGGTTTGAGAACGTGGCGACGCCAGAACCGCCTTCGAAGAGGACGTGCGAGAAGGAAAAGATCGCGTTGGAAACAGCCAATCGTCTCTCGCCGTTTGCTGATAGTCTCCCTGTTTTTGACCGAACGTTTGGAGCATGGACCGCAAAGTGTAGCTCGAGGTGCTCGGAAGGGTTCCAATCCAGAGTAGATTGTAACGGCGACGTTGAGTTACGTCGGTGTAAAGGGGAAGAAACCTACGGGTGCGACGGCGTGTGCGGCTCGGATGCCAAACTCGATTGCGCCGGCGCGTGTCAAGGCGAAGCCGTCGTAGACACGTGTGGCGTGTGTGGTGGAAGTAACCGAAGTATCGGGTGCGACGGCGTGTGCTTTTCGCCTGTCGTCTTGGACGATAAAGGCATGTGTTGCTTCACCGAAGATTTAGAGGTGCACGACACAACGTTAACGAAGAAATGTTCTCGCACGCACGAAGAAGCGACGCTCGCGAAGGAAAAAAAGATGGAAGAAGAGGCGGAAGAGAAACGAAAGAGCAAACCAAACTCGTTCAAGGAACTGGTGATGCAATTTCGCGACGCGAAGACGAAACAACGCGCCGCGTACAGCAACTTTTTCCGGCTTCTCGTCGCGATTCGTATCACGTGCGAAATCGCGTCCAAAAAAGTCGGCCGCTCCATCGCTAAAGTCATGCGAGGGCACTTCAAAGCCATCCTCTTCGTCTTTAACATCTTCTTCGGGAGTTACATGCGGTCGTTGGTAGGCTTCCTGGTCATCACGCTCGTCGCCGTCGTAACCGTCGACCGTCTTTTCACTCTCGGCGTCGTCGAGCGGACTTTGGACAAATCCAAAACCGCCCAAATGCTCGCCAACCGCTCGAAGCTCAAATCTATCGAGGACATCAAAAAGCTCGAAAGGAAGCTCGAGAGCTTTAAAAAAGAGGCGAAAACAAAAATCGGAACGCTCTTCGCCGTCCTCGTCCGGATATTCGACATCGTTCTCGCCAAATCTATCGTCCTCTTCTGGAAATTGAAGAACGCGCTCGAAGAGTTTTACGACGCCACCGACCTCGCCAAAAAACGCCGACGACGAAAAAACGAACCTCCTCATTCTCCTCCACGTTCGTAGAATAGTAAGCGAGAAGCGAAAGGTCCAAAAAGACCGCCATAATGTAAGATCCGCGCGTGATTAAATCTGTGTATTTATAAATGAAAACTCAATATTTTTTACTTCTTTCCTTCTCTCAAAAAGCGCTTTTCGTCCTCACTTCTTCTTGGCTCTGAAACGCATTCGAATGACCACCAATGACCATCACCGCCGCGGGCAACTGCGCACCACCCAATCGTAATAAGTATACGTAAACAACATAAACGGAATATTTGAGAGCGTTGAATCATCTGTAAGAGAGGGAGAGTAGCTTTCGAAATGGAAAAAGAAGAAACGAACGCTTTGGAACGACTTGACGGCGACGACGGAAACGACGACGACCGCGCCGCCGAAAAGAATACTAATCCACTCGCTTTAGCACCGACGACGCTTTCGACGACGAATACGAATACTCCTGCGCCTACTGCAGTAGGAGAAACACTCGTCGGCCAAACCGCCAAATCCGCGCAAATCGACCTTTGGTTGCAACAGACCTTATCGAATTTGCCGGTGCAGAGTTGGAACGTGACGTCTTTAGGAGGAAATGCAGAAAAAGGGACGGGGACGACGACGACGACCACGGCGAGCTTTGAACGGATGGCAATTGCTCCAGAACGCGTGGAGGCGTTGAATGGACCGATTATGCGCGTGGATAGGATCGATGGGGAAACGGTTGATGTGAACATGAACTTGCACTTTCGAGCGCACTTTGGGAAAGGACAGTTGGAAAATTCGACGACGAGTTTGTCGAACAACAACAACAACAACAGCATCGTAGCGGCGGCGGTGGCGAACCCCGGGGGTTCTGCGAATTTCGGCGCGGAAGATCGGGTGCAGAAGAAAGGAGGCTCGACGTTGGCGTTAGGCGAGAAGGCACACGATACCAACGACGCGAGCGGAAGTTCACCGAGACTCGTGGAACTGAGAGGAGACGACGAGGAGTTACACGCGGCGACGACGACGACGACGATGACGTCAAATATATCCGCCGTGGACACCTACGCGAGCCCGGTGGATGGGAGATACGCGGTGGCAAGGTACGATGGGGACATCGAAGATGGTGAATCGCGTGGATTCTTATACAGCGAATATAAAGGGAACAATGATAACAATAACAACAACGGCGCGTCGACGAGCGAGCAAAAAACCAACGCGCTTTCCGAAGAGTTTCGCATAGATGCCAAGAACGTTCGCCTACTCGAACGCATAGCCGTCGGCGGTTTCGCGGAAGTCTTTCGAGGCTCGTATCAAGGCACGTTAGTCGCGGTAAAGCAACTTCTCGAGCGCGGGAAAAGCGTTCGCGAAAAACTAGAGAACGAAGTGCAAACTTTGGCGCGTTTGCGACATCCCAACCTCCTTCTCTTCATGGGCTACGCTTTAGAGCCCCCTCTGATTCTTACCGAGTTCATGCGTCGCGGCTCTTTGCACGGCATCTTGAAATCCGACGAGTGTTTCAAAGTCGACGGTTTGCGGTGTCTGAACATTACCATGGCCGTCGCTCGAGGCATGCACTACCTCCACACTCGATCGCCACCGATCCTCCACTTGGACTTGAAATCTCCAAACATACTCGTGGACGAAAAATGGCGAGTCAAAATCGCCGACTTTGGCATGTCCCGCGTCCGCTTCTCCACCTTAGCCTCCGCGCGCTCGGAGTTCCACGGCACCCCGGAATGGATGGCCCCGGAAATGCTCCGCGCCGAACCGTACGATGAACGCGCCGACATCTACTCCTTCGGCGTCGTCTGTTGGGAGCTCTTAACCACGCGAACGCCTTGGGACGACTTACACCCCATGCAAGTAGTCGCCGTCGTCGGTTACTCCGAGCGCAGACTCGCTTTACCGACCGATTGGAACAAACGAAGAGAAGCGCTCGTCGGCGCGTCGTCTCAGAGACAACTCCCGCTCACCCAAGCGGACGAGCTCGCGTTCGACTCCATATCGAACTTGTTCGAAACCTGCGCCGCGAAAGACGTCGAAGCGAGACCGAAATCGTTCGAGTTTATTTTACGCTCCTTGGAAACGGAAATGAACGCGTGGCGACGGTCGTTACCTTCTCCTTCCCCGGGGAATGACAAAAAGGTTGAGACGGGAAAACAAGAAGAGAATCCTAAGAGCGACGAAAACGGTTTAAAGGAGAGAGAATAATAGAACACAGACAGTAGTAGTAGTAGTAGTAGTAGCAGTAGTAGTAGCAGTAGTAGTAGCGCGAAAGTACTCGACATACTAATAAAGCACGCAGAAAGGAAATCAAAAGAAAAAATGTTCAAAAAATGTAACCCTAAACGTTTTTTTTGTCGAAGCGATAGGGGAGAGAATTTTTGCGACTCTTCGGTGCCTTTTATTTTTATCATCCCGTTCAAAAGACCCACACACTACGACGCACACAGTCTTTGTTGACTTGCACTACTTTCGTCGATCGCGCGGTGTAAAGCGCACAACACACGAAGAGGAGGAGTAGATCTCGGTCACTCCGCGTGCGACGAGAACAGACACGCACACACCAAAAACTCGTTCTCGCGCGAAGGAAAAATCTCTCTTCTTTGGGAATAATTTCGTCGAACACAAACGAGAGAGCGTTGGGAAAACGAGAGACGGAAAAAGCTTCTCGTCTCCTTGACCTCGTGTGCGTCAAAGTCGTCTCGAGAAACAAAAGAAGACCAAGAAAAGGAAACATTACAACACGTACACGTATAAAATGAGGGACGTGTCGCAGCACATGATGCGCGCGAGCACCTCTTTCGCCGAAGGTGCGTTTCTTTTCCTCCAAGAGACGCTCTCTCTCGCGAGTGCAAAACCAATTGTGCCTCGAGCGCTGCACAGTCAGAGTTTTGCTCTTTTTTTGGGTGTTCGCTCGCTTTTTGTATCCCCCTCTTAAAATTTTAGAGATGAAAGAGGTGTCGATGTTTCCGCGGACAAAACGTGTTTTCAGCACTACGAAATCGAAAGAGAGGAAGAGAGGACGTCGTTTTTCAGCACTGCGCGATCGAAAGAGAGAGAGAGAGAACGATCCGAGAGCGTAGAATACGTATTCTTATTTTTTCTTTCAATTATTGACCCCGGTTTTCTTTTTCCCCTTTGTTTTGGAACGCACCAAAAACAAAAACGCGTTTCAAAAAAAAACAGATTTCGACCCGATGATGATCGTGAGAAAACCAGACGCATCCTGCTCCCCGTCCTCCTCCTCGCCGAGTAATAGTAGTAGTAGTAATAATAATAAGAAGAACAAAAGAGACGGCGAGAGCGGCGGCGGCGACGCGGGTGGCGGCGGTTCGCCGGGAACGTCGTCGTCGATTGGACGAAGGTTCGATCGAAACAAAAACGCTTCTTCAAAGACGAATAGCGTGCGCGACGTGGGGACGCCGTCTTCGTCGCCTTTGTTTGGTCACCACCAGAAAACCGGGTCCTTTGGAGGAGGTAATAAAGTCGCCGATCCGATTTGGATCGACGACGATTGCGAAGTGGACGACGAGTTTTGTTTCAGCGACGACGGGTTTACGCCAGACGCGAAGAAACGCCGCAACAATAACAAAGGCCAAGGTAAAACAGTTTCGAACAACGAGGACGAAGACGATGAAGAGCTCTCCGGGTCTTTTAAAAGAAGAGAAATTGAAAACGAACGGAAAATGGTCAATCGTCTGTGGGATAAGCCGACGACGTCGGAAGATTTGTTGCACATCACCTCGCACGTGCCGGTAAACAGAACAGGGAAAGCGGCGCCGAAAGAAACAGTAAATAAAACGAGCGTGAATACTAAAACGAATAAAAAACACAACAACAACAAGAAACTTCAACAACGAAAAGAAGAAACAGATGAAAAGAAACAGAAATGGTTTTACACCAAGGTGACGTTTGTCGCGGTGATTTTGAATTTTGTCGTCGCTCTGCCCTCGTCGGTTTTCACGCAGTTACCGTCCGTGTTTACCGGCTTGGGCGTCTTAAAAGCGTTGGATTGGTTGTTTCCAAACTCGAGAAAACGTTTGATGCGCATATCGCGAAGGATTCGTCGGGTGAAATCGAGCGTGAAAAATCGAAACATATCGTTTCCGAGTTTGAAATTTGCTAGACTCGGGGTGAAATCCATCGCGAATATCGCGCGTCGAGGCAGCGTGAACGCGATGAATCGCGTGTCATCGAGAACAAGCATCATGCAAAAATCTGAGTCGTTTGAAAATCTGATCAAGGAGGGCCAAAAGAAGAACGAAACCGGCGACACGCTTTCCGCGGTGAAAATATTCACCAGAGCGGTGGAACGTCAACCGATGAACCAGTTTGCAAACATCGCGCTATCGAAATCTCTTTCCGACCGAGTCTTTGAACCGGAGATTTTCAAAAACAGAGTGAAAGCGAAAGCGTTGGCGGACGAAGCCGTCGACCGCGCGCAGAAAGCGGTTGAAATCGACAGAAACTCGTGTCAAGCGCACGTGTGTTTGGCGGTCGCGTACGGTCGCGCGCAAATGTTCTCCAACGAAAACAGGGAAAAAGTTGAGCTCGGTAAAATGCTCAAAGAGTCTCTCGATAACGCGTTGAAGATTGATCCGAACGACGACATGGCGTTGCACGTAATGGGTCGCTACGAGTGGTCCATGGCTAACTTGAACGGCATCACCAAAATGTACGTGAAGATGATGTACGGCGCGCTCGCTCCTGGTTCCGCCGAAAACGCCGAAAAGCTCTTCAAGCGCTGCATCGAACTCAGCCCGAACCGATTAATTCATAAAGTCGAGTTGGCGAAAATGCTCTTCGATTTGAAACGCTACGACGAAGCGCACAAGTTAGCTACCGAAGGTCGCGTCTTACCGATGGAAGACGTCAACTCGGAAATCGAGCGTAAAAACGCGGACGAAATCATCCGAAAATCAGCTCTGAAAATGACTCGAAGTCGAAGTTCCATGATGGGCTTTGGAAGTAGCTCGGCGCTTTCCAAGAAGTTGAAATCTCGGACGCCTTTGAAAGACACCAGCAACGCGGATTTGCAACAACAACAACAACAACAACAACAAACGTTGGCCGAGGCGCAACCGCAGCGACAGAACTGAAGCACACACGTTTCACACAACAAAAAGTAGATTTAAAATGTATAGAAAACCCCACATAACGACACTATGAACAACACTAATACCAACGAGTTTGTTTCTTCTTCTTCGTAATATCGATTGCGCCGCTCGACAAAAGCGCTTTTTCCAAGCAAAAGCCACCCCCACAAGGAGAGATTTTTCTCCATTTTATGGGTGCGCTTAACACGACGTATACGACGACGAACACCGACGACGCATCATCGTCGCGTCATCGTCGCGCAAAAGTTTGAGGAGAAAGAGAGAGCGCAGAAGATAAAACTCAAAGCCCTCTTCTTTTCTCCGTTCTCCTCTCAACGACCACAAAGAAGAATCAGTCATGCCGCCAAAGATGCAAAAGAAAAAGAAGTCTCTCTCGCACGCGCAAAAGATGCTTCAAGCACAAAAAGCGAGACCTGGAGAGGGAGAATTAACGACGACTACTACGATGCGAGCGACGCAATTGTCCGCTTTACAAGGGATGGCGACGACTGTGTTTACCGTGGACGCGCTGGATTTAAAATCCACGAAAGTGCCTTCAAGAGGAGGAGGAGGAGACAAGAAAACGAGAGGCATTGGCAGTCGCAACGCGCATAAGAAAGGCGTACAAACGACGTTCGCGAAAGAAGCGGATTACGACGTGGAGAGACGCGTGAAAGACGCGCGAAGGCCAATCGGGACAGCGCCGAAAGCGTACGAAGAGTTAGACGTCGTCGTCGCAAAGACGAAGAGCGCGACGACGATATCCGATGGTGCGATTATTGTAGAACACCAAAGCGTGGAGGCGATTGATTTCATGCCGCGGCGACCGAAATGGTCGCGAAAGGGCGACGCGAAAGAGACGAGTAAAAACCGCTTACGATTGAGAGAGCGAAAGGCGTTCGCGAAGTGGGCGAGACGGGTGAAAGAAAAGATGGTGGCGAAAGGCGGGTATCCGCCGGCGTTTGAGCAGAACTTGGAAGTTTGGAGACAGTTGTGGCGAGCTATGGAACGAGCGGACGTGATTTGTTGCGTTTTAGACGCGAGAAATCCTATGTTGCATTTTCCGGCGGCGTTGTACGCGCACGCGACGAGGGTTCATAAGAAACCGTTGATTTGCGCGTTGAATAAGATCGATCGAGTGCCGCGGGAAGCCGCGGAGAAGTGGAGGAAGTGTTTATTGGAAGGATTGCCTGGATTGGACGAGGTTATAGGGTTCATCGCGGTCGAACAGGACGAAGACGGAATGAGAGAAGAAGAGGAAGGAGAGGAAGAAGAGGAGGAAGAATTAGACGAAGAGGAACTCGCGAAGAGGGTGTACGAGCCGACGCGAGAAATGACTGTCGGTAAGTCGGCGTTAATTTCAGCGGTGAAAAGAGTCGCGAAGTACGGGAAGCGGTGGAAACACGTCGTCGAAGATGATCCGCACGAGGACGAGGACTCGCGTCTGCATCGAACGAAGACGAAAAATTACGCCTTTTTCGAAGACGAGTTTGAGAACATTCACGGCGAAGACGACGAGGGAGATAACGCGCCTAAAGACGAGTGCGTCGTTGCGCTCGTCGGACATCCAAACGTTGGCAAATCTTCCATGATTAACACTTTGCTCGGTCGTAAAGCAGTCTCAGTGAAAGCGACGCCTGGGCACACGAAAACGTTGCAGACGTTAAGGTTTGCCAAAGGCGTGTGGTTGTGCGATTCGCCTGGATTAGTCTTTCCTCGAGTCGACGCGAGCTTACCGGAACAAATCGTCGGTGGTATTGTTCCGTTACCGATTGTACGAGAACCTTACTCATCGTTACGTTGGCTCGCCGAAATGCGAGATGCGTGCAAAGATCGATGGAAAGCGTACGCGGACAGCAAGACGTCCAACGAGAAAGATCGTCGTTTAGCCGAAGAACTATCCAAGACGCTCCCGGAAACGTTGAAAATTTCAGCGTTGCCTACAGATTTGTACGACAGCGAAGTTTTAGAATTACGAGACGCTTCGGACGTTCTCGAAGGGTTTCTTCCTTGGTCACCGTTGTCTTTAGCTCGCGAAACGGCGTTGAAACGAAAGCTCCTTGTCTCCGGCGGACGACCGGACGACCGCGCGGGAGGCGTGATTGCGTTGAAACGAGTTTTGGACGGTAAATCACCGTACGCCGTTCCTCCACCAATAGATATCGTCGCGATTAAAGCGAGGCGAGATTCGGCTCACGCACCCTTCGCGGACGAGGACGTGAACATCGAGAACGAAGAAGGCTTCGAAGGAGAATTGGAAGAGATGAACAGAAATGATAAAGGACTTATTCTCGCAGAAGATGGGGGTGGTGGTGGTGCTCACGATGCGCTCGATTTAATCGATTACTTCGACGACGAGGATCCGTGCTTTGATCCTGCTCCAAAGAAAGTGGATATCAAAAGCAACGACGACGACAGCGACGAGAGCGAAGGAGACGAGCGGAATAGTAGAAAAGCGGGGCCTTCGAACGCATTCGCGGCGCTCTCATTGGAAGAAGACGATTAAAAAATTAGTTAGAGAATAGAATTAACTTGTTGTTATAGGTGGATTAGTATGCTGGGGAGGAAGTGCTAGTATTATATATTTACTCGGTACCGTAGATGTAACGTTAATGCAAAATCTGCTTTGCAATCGTCCACGTAACCGTGACCAACAGCGCAATCTTCGCGAAATCGCCGCCCGTTTTCTTCGCCGTTTTCACAACGTTCCCAATCAACGCGTACAACGCCAACACGCCAAACCCGACCAACGCAGCTTGTGTGGCCACACTTCTCACCTCCGGCGGTAACACGCTCGCGCCTTCGTCCAACGCACCGACCGCGCCGCCAACCTTCCCGACGACGTCGTTCACGTCGATGTTCGTCACCCCGGACCCGACCGACTCGACCGTCTTCGTCAACGCGTCTACGCTCAACGCCCCGGTCGTCTTATACGTCACCCCGGCCGCGGCCACTAACAGCAACAAAACCGGTGGCCCCCAGCCTAACGTTGCCTCTTTCGACCTCGTAGGAATCCGCCCCGTCTCTTTCCACGATTGTAAACCAACCTCGCCGAAGAAAATCCCGCCCGCGGAGCTGTTAAAGTCCTTCCCGAGCACCACCTCTTTCGTCTCCTTCCTCGGTTTCTTTTTTTCCTTCACCTTCTCTTGCGCGTTTGCCGCGTTGAGTTGACTTCGATAGTCTTGCAACCTTTTCTCGCCTCCGGCGAACCCGCCGACGACGGCGTCTCTCCCAGTCTCGCTCACCAACCCTTTGTTCTTCTCCTCTAATCCGTCTTGGTCTTTAATCCACTTGCCTTGTCCGACGTAATATTCGCCTTTCTTACCAGCTCCTGAACTCGCCGAAACGCTCAAAATCATTCTTCGCCTCTTAGTGTTAAAGGTCAGAGTCGTTTTCGTCCTCTGAATCGTCTCTGACGACCGAGAACTCAAACTCAAAGACGGAGAAGATACGGCGGAAAATCCGTTCGTCCGCATCGTCATCATCCTTCCTCTTCCTTTCCTATTCGGGAGGATATACCGTTCTCTCTCTCTCTTTCTCTCTCTCTCTCTCGCTCTCCCTGTGTTTCGCTTTTGGTCGAAGGAGTGTTGCGTGAACTTCAAGCGCCGAGGAAAAGAGGAAAAGGTTTACTCGAGGTGTGACGATTTGTGACTAATCTTTTCCCAAGGACTGACTGCTCTTGGGAAAAATGGCGAATTGGCTTCACAATCTCTCCTTCTCTCTCTCTCTCTCGGACACAAATGGCCGCCAAAACACGAAACGGCCACGACGAGGACGACGACGAGTCAGACCCGTACAAAACTTTGGGCATTTATGGCGACGAAGAATTGTGCCTCTCGATCACTCGCGCGGAGATTAAGAAAGTCTTCCGCAAATTGGCGTTGAAGTTGCACCCGGACAAGAGGCCTTCACACGAACGCGAGCGAGCGGCGATTGAATTCGAACGCGCGAGGAAAGCGTGCGAACTGTTATCGAATACTGAGGAGAGGCAAAAAGTGGACGAGAAGTTACGCGCGAAACGAATACGGAAACTAGAGTTGGAGAGAGAAAGCCACCGGAGGAAACAGTTGAGGGAAAAACTGGAAGCGAGAGAACGAGAGGGAGAGAAAAACAGAGGAGACGAGGAGGCGCGAGAGCAGAAGAAGAGGAAGTTAGCGCAAGAGCTGGAGGTTTTGAGAGAGAAATACGAGGAAGGTGAAAGCGAGGAAAAGAAGCGTGCGAGGACGAACGACGCCCCGGCGAGGGAGGCGGAGGCGGAGGCGGAGGCGCTGGACTTGCGTCGCGCGTTGAAGGCGGCGTGGCGGAAGCCGCGGAATCCAGCGAAAGAGAAAGACCACGACGCACCGAGTTTGTTTCGAGCGTTCGAGAAGTATAACGCGGTGGATGTCATATTTCGAGAGATTGCTGACGCAAAGAAACGGAAGAAGAAAGGGAGCGCGTTTGTGATTTGTAAGACGAGAGAGGACGCGGTTCGCGCGAGCGAGGAGAAAGACGGGATCGAGTGCGACGGCGGGAGGCCGCAGGTGTTTGTGACGTTGGCAAAGACGCGAGCGTTGGAAGAGGCTGATGCGAAGAAACGGAAAGAGGAAGACTTCGAGAAGTCGAAAGAAAAGAAAGTACCACCACCACTACCACCAAAAACGGAAGATTTTGAGAAGGACGTCTTGGCGCGGATGCGAAAAATCGCGGAAGATCGAAAGAAAGCGGCTGCCGCTGCTGCCGAATAATTTTGAGCATAAATACTTTATTAGCGAGCTGAAATGCACTAGAACAACCTAGCTTTTACGATAGAACTAGATGAACAACAACAACGATGCGTTATATGGTAGTACGTATTCTAAATTAATCTTTAACAATCTAAACAATTTTCTCTCCTCTTCCACCTCCTCCACCTCTTCCGCGATATCATCGTCATCACTTATGTCCCATCGCGTGCATCTTCGTCATCTCCCTTGCCTTCGCCAACGCCTCGTCCTCGTTATCCCTCCAGTGCTTCGCAATCCTCTCGTCTAAAGGATCGTCCGGGTTCGGCGTCGACAACAGCGCCTGCACGCTCAACAATATCGTCCGAATCTGCAACGCCGGCGACCACTTCTCCTTCAACACGTCCAAGCACACCCTCCCGAGTTTATCGATGTTCGGGTGATAAATCTTTGTCTTGAACAGAACTTTCGGTGGGTCCATCGGGTACCCTTCCGGTAGGAAAAGTTCCAAATGGAAAATCCCGCCTTCGTACGGCGAATCCGACGGCCCTTCGATGGACACTTGAAAGTGCCGCACGTTCTCCTCGGACGGAATCGCCGTAATTCCCGGCACCGGTTCTTGGAGCAAACGCTGGGTTTCTTTTATGATTCGGCGAGGTAAAGGCGACGACGACGATGCCATTTGGCCCTTTTGTGATGTTTATTCTCTTTCGCAAAAGTCCTTTTGCCCCTGCTCCTAAAGCTGCTCCTAAAGCTGCTTTTGCTGCTGCTTTAAATACGTGCAGTTACGTGCGTATTCCGCGTATCAATCAAAGAGCGCAATCAATCCAACACTTCTCCTCGTTCGTTCGAAAGAGATTGAGCAGTGTGACTTGGGAAAGGTCGAAGTGTCCTCCCCCTCCTCGCTAAAGGTGATGAGATTTTGCCTCGACGACGACGAAGATTGGAAAAAGAGAGATCGACGACGCGAGACGACTTGAAAGAAGAGTAGAGAATCTCACTCTCCTCGAGACGAAGGCACGGAAGAAGAAGAGACGCACGAACGCGTTTTCTCTCTCTAACTCTCGCTCTCTCGCGAAGGAGAAAATCACCACGGGCGGCGCACTGGTGCGTGTGCGTGCTTTTTGTGCAAAAGTAAGTAAATTGTGAACAAAGTCTGGCGCTTTTGGTGGTACAAACACATTAAAAAACGTCTAAACGTCCCTATACATATGTGATCTACTTTCGCTTTACATTTCTCGAGGACGACGTAAACGACGATAAAGAAGTTCGCTTTTCAGCGTTGCTCTTCGCTTTCTTTTCCACACTCTTGAGTCTTTTCCGTTCAACTTTTGCGAGATGTTGTAACGTCTTCGCCTTGTCGTCGTAGTTTTCGCGTTTGAGTAAAATTTTTGCCAACGCGCCGAGGTGCGCGACGAACGCGACGCACGCCATAGCGGTGGCGTTAAATGGCATCGCGCCGTCTGGAACAGGAAGTATTACCGTTAACGCGTCCAAGAAGTGCGCGAAGTCGTTTTGCTCGTTCTCGATTAACTTTTCGAAGAGCGGCGATTGAGCGAAGCCAAGCTTGGCGTACGCGCGCTCGTATCTGCCGAGAGTATCATTATCACTCTTGTCACTGCTGCTTTCTGCGCCCGGTGCCGCTGCGGAGAACGCTATTGCCGGCGGAAAAGTCATCCCGCGCTCTGCATCTGCCTCGAACAATTCGAGCGGTAAAAATATCTTATCGAAATCAAATCTAATAGCCACCGAATCGAGCCCGCGCGATAACTTAATCTTCATCTCGAGTAACTCTTTACCCCAGGAAATGTCGCTCACTGCACTATCGTTGCTAATGGAAGAACTATCATCACCTCCTTTTGAACTTCGTTTCGAAACAACCTCGAACGTATGTCGAAAGACGCGGACGTAATCGGGAACGGGGTGGAATATTCTCACCACGGTATCGCCTCTCGCGTTTTCAAATCTGGACACCGAAAGCGAAATCGCGCCGCGAATACTCCCGGAACCGAGAATGGCGCGGGTGATGGTAACTCTCCGAGCGTCAACTTTTACAGGCGAAGAGGATGTCGATGTCGCAGATATCTTCAAACTGCTGAGCAACTCTGCAACGCTACTCTTCTTACTTTCTCTCAAATCCACCGCGCGCACGTCTCCATTACCTAGCAGCGCGTACATTCTCGACACCTCTTTCGCCGCCGCGCACGCTTTCACATCGTTCCTCTCCCTCGCCATTTTCTCTATCACCTCTCTGCTCGCCACTCCCGTCATGGACAGGGAAAATCTTCCTCTCTCGTACGACGCTCCAAAACTAAGAAAAGTCACGTCCGCGATCAACGCGCTTCGTTCGCTTGCGATGATGTTCGCCACCCCTCTTCTCCCGCCGCACGGCAACATCTCAAAAAAGCTCGCCACGTTTTCTACGCACGCGATTTCTTTCGGATACGATTGAAACAAAGTCGTCGTCGTTGATCTATTCTTCGACGCTATCTTTCTACTCCCAAACTCTAATCCATTCTTCTTCTTCTTCTTCTTCGTCATCCCTCTTCCGACTTCGTAAAATCTGGGCAAACCTCTCTGCCGCACGTTGGCTCCTGCGCAAAACTTCGCGCCAACCGTGTTCGTCAATCTCACCCACCCTTCTCCCTTCTCCTTCTCGTACGCATCATCATAACCATCATCGTTTAAATCGTCCTCATCCTCTCTGCTGAAAACACCGTTCACGTGCATCCCGAGCGCGCTCGACGTCTCAAAGTTCATCGGCTTCTTCCCGAACGCGCCGGCGTCTCGCCATCGGCCTCGAGTAAAACCCACCGAAAATCCCTCCAACATCAATCTCTTCTTTCTTTTCTTCTCGTTTTCGTCGTCCTTTTTACTCAAAGACGATGTTTGCTTTACGCGGTCACGTTGCAAAAGTCTCGCTATTGCTCTCGGAAAGGTTTCTAAATCGTTCGTGTTCGTGTTGTTCATCGTCCACGAAAACAAGGACTGGAAGAGAATGCCATCGGGTTCTTTCTCGCTCTCGTCGTCTTTCTCGTCGTCGTCAGCAAAGTTCGTGGAAGTGGTAAAGTAGTTCCTCCTTGTCCTCCTTTTCCGCTCCGGACGAGGAAGAGGCGAGACGAAGAGTACCTCCTCGGTAAATCGTTCCATCGTGCCTCCTTGAGTAAAAGCGCGAGCAAAAGCGGCGCGGGAGGCGAATAAAAGCAACGCGAACACAAACGCTCGCATCTTCCTCTCTCTCTCTCTCTCTCTCTCTCTCTCTCTCTCTCTCTCTCTAAAGCCGTTTTTGATCTCAGAGAGACAAACTACTACGACGAATACTAAACGAATATATGAAGCAATCTGAGCAACAAGATTTGTCACAATTTTGCCCCCTAGAAAGAGAATCTCATTCATATCACTCTTCGTCTCTCTCGGGGCGTCTCTCATCCATCCTCGCATCATGGATCTGCGGAAGGCACCGAGTAGAGGAGGATTCGGAGGAGGGAACGCATCGTTTGCTCAAAGGACGATGATCAACAACAAAGCAACGAATGATTCGTTCTTGGAAGAAGAGGAGGATGATTTAAAAGGGGTGAGACGTTTCCTTCGTCTCTCCGATAAAGACGAAGAAGACGAAGAAGACGACAGAGAGAAAGAAAAAGCCACTCGGACTGAGGAGGAAAACGAACAGGAGAGAGACGTTCGCCGGTTTCGTCGACGCGGGAAAGGAGGCGGCAAAGAAGACAAAGAGCGAGACAAAGAACGGATGAATGTCTCCTCCGAGAAGAAGAAGGCAAAGGAAGCAAAAATTCCAATGAATAGACCTGCGAAGCACTCGTCAAAATTCGAAAAAATCCAGTCGACGACGTGCGTCTTCGCGGAAGACGACACGTGCTTGAAAGCGTTGAAGTGCAAAGAGTTAGGCGTCCCTTTATCGTACACGTATAGTAAGACGAACAAGAAACGTCGTCTTTCGTATCGGGTGCCGGAGAATTATCCGAAGTTTGCCGGACGGCGGTGTTGCGGGACGTGTTATTATAGGTGCGCGGCGAGGGAGACGATATGCGCGTTCGCGAAGGACGGGACGTGCGCGGTGGCGAATAAACGGGAGAAGGACGGGATGAAGGTGGCGTTTAACTATTTGAAGTATCGCGTGCCGAGTAATCACGAGAAGTACCCGGGGATGTGGTGCTGTAACTCGTGTTATTACAAGATTCAAGCGAAAGGGAAGTTGTGCGCGTTTGCGAAGGAGGGGACGTGTTTGATTGCGAAAGAAAAGGAGGAGAAAGGGTTGGTTTTGGAGTACAGTATCTTGCCGCAAAGAGTGCCGAAGACGCATCCGAAGTACGGCGGGGAGAGATGCTGCGAGACGTGTTATAATCGGTGTCTTGTGAAAGGAAAGGTGTGCGCGTTCTTGGCGAGCGGGGAGTGCGCGTACGCGAAGAAGCTGGGCGTCGCGGGGAAAGGCGGCAGCACCAATAAGAACAAGAACGAGAACAAACGAGCGAGAGGAGAAAATCAAAACGGACAACAAGAACAAGAACAAGAACAAGAACAAGAGTTGGAGTACAAACGCTTCCACCGCGTACCAAACGACCATCCGAAGTTCGCCGGTAAACTCTGCTGCAACCCGTGCTACATCGCGTTCAAAGCGGAAGGCCAAAAGTGCGCGTTCATGGACGAAGGCAAATGCAGCTACGCGAGAAACGTGCGCAATCACGGCATTACAGAGGTTGTGTACAAAAATTTGACCTACCGCGTGCCTGCTTCGCACGACACGCACGCCGGCGAAAGGTGCTGCCGAACGTGTTACAGAAAATGTTCCGAGCACGCGAAAGAGGTCAGATGGGCGACTGTTTTGAGCAACTTGTTGGAAAAGAATTGAAGAAGAACGAAGGAAAAGAGGATTGAGAGAGGATGAGGACGCAGAGAACGCGCAAGAACGCTGGTGCTGAAAGAGCATCATCATCACTGAGAAGGAACATTGAAAAGATTGAGAGAGACAAGGCAGATTTAAAAATACTACTTTTTACGTGACACAGACAAAACACAACACAATTTAACAACAACAACTATCACGCTCGCTATGTTGTGCGCACACGTCGTCCCAATCACCCAAAGACCACCCTCGTCGTCGTCCTCGTCCTCGTCGCGATTATCATGTTGTCGAACGACGCAAAGAATGCGTATAATATCATCATCATCAACTGAAACTAATGGAAAAGAAGAAGACAAAGAAGCGAATTCCATTTTATCCAATCGCCGCTCGCTCGTTCTCAACTCTTCCGCCCTCCCGCTGTTCCTCGGTGTACTCTTCGACGTCGGAAGCAAAGCGCCGAAACCGCAGTTAGGCGTGCAAGAATTCAACGGAATCAAAAGTTTAACGCTCTGTCCCCCGGATTCGGTGAATTGTTTAAGCACAGCAGAAGAAATGGGTACGTCAAATTGGTGATGGTGTTCGTTATCTTCTCTCGCACCAAAGCGCTCGTACGTCGTCGTTGGGACGCGATGGCATTTTGTTTACCCTCTGATGATTTACTGACGTTTAATACCTTTCGCATTATTGTTTTTCTTTTCTCTTATTATTCTTGCACAGGTCAAGCGCAAGCGTACGCGCCTCCGTGGACGTTTAATCCTCCCGAATCTATTCGCGTGTTGAAACAAACAGGAGTCTACGACGTCGCGACGGCGAAAGACCAACTGGTCGATATCATCAAAACCACCGACTGCGACGGTTTTACCGCTGAAATCACCGAAGAGTACGACGATTACGTCAGAGCTACGTACACGTCCCCTACGTTTGGCTTTGTCGACGACGTGGAGTTTTGGTTCACAAGAGACGATCGATCGACCGTGGAATACTCCTCCCGATCGAGGACGGGGAAAGACGACGGCGGAAAGAATAGGAATAGAATACGAACGTTACGGAAAGCATTGACGGCGAAATACGATTGGGCTTCCGTTGGCTTCTAGTAGAACTCGCGAGTTGTCAATGAAACAAATATATGCATCCCCGTGTGTTAGTAGTATAACACGATCGATCATCAAAAGTGCTCACATTTCATCGCGCGCTTTTCTCTCAAATCCTGCTCGGGAAACATCCGAAAGGTCGCTTTTCAGAATTCCGAAACACCGCATTATTACGACTCTCGCTTGCGCATCACACGTATCTCTCAAGAAAGCAAACACGAATAAAAGTCTTTTATCATGAGCGTTCCTCCATCTCCCGAGCACTCTCAACACGGCGGGAGCGGCTACCCGTCCCCGATGTCCTCTCCTTCTCGCGGAAATCAGAGAGGCGGGTCACTCCGGGGAAGTTTAGAGTACTCTCGCGAAGCTTTGTTTCCGGAGTTGTTGGTTCTGCAACCGAGCGCGATCGTGGATCACATCGCGGTGTCCTCGCGAATCGAGGAACACGTGGAGGGAGAGATTGGCGGGTCGAGACCGATATCTTTGCAGCAGTTGAAACAAACGCTCGCTGGTTTGGGCGAGTGGAGCACGAAAATTGGTGGCAGTGCCACCAACGTGTGCTCGGGTTTAGCGCACGGATTCGAAGTGAACGCGGGCGTGATCGGCGCGTACGGGGACGACGAAATGGGCGACTTCTTCGAAGCAGCGATGAAGCGAAATAAAGTGAACACGACGTATATGATTAGGAAAGAAGGGAGGCAAACTGGAAGGTGTTTGTGTTTGGTGCATCCGAAAACAGGGCAGCGAACGATGAGACCCGCGTTTGACGAAAACTGTCGATTGTTAGCGAAGGAGATTCCCGAGGAGGCGTTTAAAGGGACGGTCGTGAAGAATGTCTGGATGCGGAAGTGGGTAATTTTAAACGCGTACGCGTGTTACGGAGAGGATGAATTGCTCGAACGCGCTTTGGATACCGCGGAGATGCAAAAAGCGAACGTGTGTTTCCATTTGAGCTCGTTCGAGTTGGTGAGGAAATTCAAAGATAAACGCATTTCGGAGTGTTTGCGCCGAGAGTGCGTAAAGATTGTCATGGGAAATGAAGATGAGGTGACAGAGTATGGAAACGGGGACTTTGAGAAAGGCTTGGAGTTGTTGATCGCGAGCGTGGACATCGTCGTCGCGACATTAGGTGAGCGAGGATTGGTCGCATTGGAAAGGAATCGGCAAAGCGGAGAGATAAGAAGAATTGAACAACGAGCGTTTACACCGCCAATGAAGATTATCGATACAACTGGCGCTGGGGACGCGTTGACGAGCGGGTTCATGTATGGCATACTGAGAGGGAAGACGTTGGAACGGTGTTGCGAGATCGGATGTTTAACCGGCGCCGCGGTTTGTACAGTGTTTGGTGCTGAAATCGACGAGACCGGATGGACGTTCGTTTACGACAGAATGTTTACTTTAGGCGAACGTGATTTATCTGGATTTACCAAACGCAACGATTCGGCGATTGCAAAGTTGGCGAGAGGCTCGGCTAAAGCAGTCCGATCAGAACTATTGGAGTGTTTCGAGTTGATTGAAAAGTGGAAGCGAGGTATCGTGTATTACGGGTCGGCGAGGTTGAAACCGGAAACGGAAATTTATAAACAATCGAAAGATTTATCGAGAAGATTGGCGGAACTATTGGGCGACGTGACGACGTGGACTGGCGGAGGCCCGGGAATGATGGAAGCGGCGTCTCTAGGCGCCAAGGAGGCTGGAAAAGTTGTCGGTGGTATTCGGATTGCGCGCGAAGCTGGAACGAGCGTGAAATCGACGAAACAAAGTTATTTAGATCCGGATAAAGAGGTATATTGCAGATACTTAGCGCCGAGAAAAGTCGCGCTCACGGATGCCGGGGTGCGGAAAACGAAGGAAGATAAAACGGCTTACATCTTTCTTCCCGGCGGATTAGGTAGCATGGATGAATTTTTTGAGCTGTATACACTCGTTCAGTTGAAGAAACTGGGCAGCGAACACAAAGTGCCGATTATTCTGGTAAATTACGATGGTTTTTACGACTGTCTTTTGACGTTTATCAAAACAATGATCGAACAAGGCACCGTGGGAGAGAATGACATAACGTTTATCACGTGCTTGAATACGAACGACGAAGTCGTCGACTTTCTCAAGAGCTTCTATAGCTTGTGATCTATATTGTAACTATATTAACCTAACTAAAACAACTAATTCATACTACACTTTTTCATGCCGTACCGACCGGAAATTCTCTCGCCAAAGCTCGGACGTTCTTCTCGTCCACGAGCGGCATAAGATCAATTCGTCCAGTACATCCTAAACTTATTCTCAAGTATCCCCACGCGTTCTCAGCGTTTGGGTTTAGCTCTAACGCTCTCAAATAATATGCCACAGAGGCCTCATATCGTCCTTGGTTCGCAAATCCAATCCCCATATTCGTCCACGCGCGAGTATAGTTCGGTTTCAAATCGAGCGCGCTTCGATAAGAGGAGATTGCCTCGGAACTTTTCGCCGCGTTGGCTTTGGTGGCGCCAATTTTGTTATGTAAACGATGGTCTTGCGGATTCAAACGTGCGGCTGTTTCAAATGCCCGCACGGCTTCATCGTAGTCTCTCGTCAAGTGTGCTAACACGCCAACCACGGCGTGAATGTTTGCATTTTGCGGTTGTAATCTGGACGCTTCTCGGAACGCGTCGCGGGCTTCGTTTTCATCCATAATATTTTTACTTTCTACCAAATGCGACACGCCATGTTGTTGACGAAGCCACGAAACGGCGTGTTGAATAGCCTCTGTTTTCTCGAGCTCGTTCGTGTGACTGACGGCGAGTTGTAAAGCAACTTCGGCGTCGAGAGGGTCGAGTCTGTGCGCTTCTCGCATTGCCGCGATGGCGCGAACGTCGTCATCGTTTTCGGCGTGCGCTTCGCCGAGCAATCGCCACGCTTCTGTGGTTGAGCTCTGTTGCGTCTCTGGTTGCTTCACTGCGGCTTCCAATGCTAACGTTGCCTCGGATAAAACACCACTCTTGACGAGATCCTTCCCGATTTGAAGCGCGTTCACATTCCCGTCGTAGGGGTTCGGATGCGTAAACACGTACGCATTATTTTTTTCATTGTTCATCACTTGCGCCGCGCTCTCGTTCCACGCGGAATCAAATTGATTTGCGTATTGCGGGTGCGTTTGCGTGAATTCATTCGCCCATTGTTCCGGTAAACTCGAAAATTCGTTCGCCCAATTCTCCGCGGCTTGCGCCGAATTTGTTTGTTGATGTTTTGCTTGCTGCTGACGCAACGTTGATTGAAACTCGTTCGCCCATCGCTCGCCGCCACTAATATTTGCACTTTGAAACTCCTTTGCCCAATCCTCGCTTTCCACGTTCACTTGACGCTCACCGTCGACGGCTCTTAAATCGTTATCGCGAACGGCAACTTGTCCCGAGCCGATATTTTGCATAAGCTTCACGAAGGACGAATTTACAAATTTCGGATCTTGCGCGAGCGTTCTCGCCAACTCCGCGCTGTGCATTCTCGTCTCCGCGTCCACTCTCGTTTCTCCTCGATGTTGTTGCTGTTGTTGATGCTGTTGTTGATGCTGTTGTTGCTGTGCGAACTCGTTTGCCCATTGCTGCGGCGGATTATAGCCGTTCCTTTGCTGCGTAAACTCATTCGCCCACCTCGCGTGCTCCGCACCACGCATCTGCTCGAACTCGTTCACCCACCGAGCGCTTGCACCGTTAACCATCTGCCCATTTTGTTGCATTTGCCTCTGAGCGAACTCGTTCGCCCATTCGCCACCGTTATTCCCCATCATCATTCTTTGTTGTTGTTGTTGTTGTTGTTGTTGTTGTTCTCGCTCGCGCGCAAACTCCCCGCCCCAATCCTGTCGTTGTTGTTGCTGTCGCATTTGCATCTCCATCATCGGCGCTGGCGTCATCAAACCAACTTCGTTTCTTTCTCTCATCATCATCGCGTCTCTCTGACGTTGCTCTGCCATCATTTCTTGTTCCCGTCGCCACGCTTGGTCCATACTTTGTTGTTGCTGTTGTTGTTGCACTAATTGCCTCTCGTACTCTCTCTCCATAGCCGGCGCGACTTGCCTCGCCATCACGTCCGGCCGCGCTCTCTGCTGCTGCCGTCCACCACTCATATTGTTCATTCGTCTCTGCCTCTCCTGATCTGCCGTCCACCGTTGCTTCTGCTGTAACGTCTCGCCCGTCTCTCGGTCTCGTTGCATCTGCTTTTCCCGAACGGATTCGTTTCCCATTTTTCCCGAAGGGCCGCCGAATAAGATTTGATCGGTCATGCGCATGATTGGGTTTTGAGAGACGGCGGAGTGAGACGGGTCGTCGTCCGGGGCGCACCCGTCCGGGGTGAGAAGCAAGTCTTTGAGGAACATCGAGGGGGTGGAGGAGGATGGGTTGCCCGACATCTTCTTTAGTTGTGTTTTTTTTTAATTTACGACTGCGCTTTTTAGTGTGGATGTAAAGTGCTTCTTGTGATTCATTTTTGCGCGTGTATTACGTAGTACTCTATCACAAATCACTCGCAGGAGGCAAAAGAATTTTAGTGGTTTTTGTTGAACTAAAGCAAAACTAACGCGACGTCTTTCGGCGCTAACGTCTCTTTCAACTTCCAGTTGTACAAGTAATAGTGCAAATCGCCGTCGCCGATGCCAAATTTAAGCGTCTCTAAGAACTGCGCGTTTTCGGAGACATTCAGAGCGTTGAAGACGTCAAAACCGTTGTCTCGGGCTAATATTAACGCGTCTTGGACGAGATCTTCGATGTTTTCGGAAGTGGCGACGTTGTAATAGCAGTACGCGGCTTTGAGTAAGACGTTGTTTCTCTTGGCGTTGCTACCGCCGGAAGACGCTTGGATGACCGTGGAGCTCAAGTTGTAGAAGGAGCAGAAATCCGTCGCTTCGTTGGTGCGCTCGTCAATTTTTACGTAGCTATACACGACCTCGTCTCTCGGGACTAACCAGTGTCTCACGTCTTCCTCGTTTTTCACCGGCGCTAACTTGAATTTGCTAAAATACGAGTTCAACAATCTCGTCACCGTCGGCACGTCCTTCGCTTCCATCTTCCTCAATCCTTGCACGCGAATTTTCTTCAGCATGGCGTAATGTTCAATCGTTTCCGCCATGCTCATCCCTCTCCCTAACTGCGTGAACCTTATATCCACCAACTTCTTCACGTTTATCGATCGGTGCCAATACCTTGCTTTCGCGCACGGTTTTGGTAAAACCACCCCAGCCGTGTACGCCGCCTGCCACACGTCTTTCAAATTAATCCTCCTCGTCACTTCCCTAATCAAAACCGGCGCAAAGTTTTTCCTCCGCAATTTCTTGTGCACGCACAAAAAGTTAATCTCCGCGACTTTCAACCGCTTCCCGTTCGCGCTCACTTCCGCCGGAATGCCCGTAATCAACGCCACCAACGTTTTCGTGCACGAAATCCGAATACCTACGTGCCAACTCTTTTCGTACCCGGGCGGCTGCAACGCCCACGAGACAAACTCCGGCGCGTACGCGAACCGGAACATCTCGTCGTCATCTTCCACGTAATTGTTCGCGAGCAACGTAAACACTTCGTCTCTGCCTTCTTGCGTATCCACGTCCACTTCGTCCCATTCGTACCCGGGCGGTAAGTCGTACCCTTCTTTCCTCACGTTCGCCGCCGTCTTGGACGGGTCGTCGATTGGACCATCACCATCGTCTAAGTCGCCCTCGTCGTCCTCGCCCTCGTCCGCGGTTTTGGCACCGGCGTCCTCTTTTCCTCCTTTTCTTTCTTCTTCAACTTCTTCGTCTTCTCCCTCCTCCTCGATTTCAAACTGCGGCACCGGTTGCGTGCTCCAAAACTTATGCTCTTTCCTCTTCTTCACATTCCCTACCAGTTGTTGTTGTTGTTGTTCTCCTCCTCCTCCTCCTCCTCCTCCTTCCATCAGAAGACTTCTCTCCATCGCTTTTAGAATATCTCTCAGCGCTTCTTTCTCCTCCGGAGTCGTTCGCGTCTTCATCTTCTCCTCTTCATCTTCTCGTTTCTTTCCTCCCGACGATTCGAATCCTCCTCCTCTCGGGGACGTCGCCGCTTCCTCCTCGTCCTCGTCCAAAGTGGCGTTTTCTCTCATCTCTTTTATGTTCTCTCTCTCTCTCTCTCTCTCGTGAAGAGCACGCAAAAAAACGATTGAATCGAAAACACGCACAAACACGACGCTCTCTTTATATGTGGTGGCAAAGTGGTCTCGTTTTCTTCTTCGTGTTCTTCGTAACGCGTCGCAGTGTGCGCACTCTGATCTGATTTTTGTGCGGGAAAAATGGCAGCCACATTTTGGAAAATCTCTTCAGTGAAAAACGCGCTCAAACGCACGCATTTCTCGGGAGCACATACGACACGGAGAGGAGGAAAAGAACAGAGAGATAACAAATGACGGGGTTAAAAACAAAGAAATGGTACGAAACCAGAAACGCTCTGATCCTCGCGTGCGTCCTCTCGGTCGTTGCCTCCGTCGTCGCGTTCGCGCAAATCGGACTCCACCTGAAACATTACTCCAACGGGAACCACCAGAGACACATCTTGCGCATCATATTCCTGGTGCCAATCTACGCTTTGTTATCGTTCGCGGCGTTGATGCGACCGAAACATTCGTTGGATTTAGACACCTTTCGGGATTGCTACGAGAGTTGGGTGGTGTATAACTTTCTCGCGTTATGTTTTGAGTACGTCGGAGGCCCGGGAAACGTGCAAAATAACATGCAAGGGAAAGAGTTGCCTCCGAGCGTGTGGGCGTGCGCGAGAGAGTCGCAACAAGTGGACGGGGCGTATTTGAGGAGGAGTAAACAGTACGCGTTGCAGTTTGTGTTTTTAAAACCGTTTTTGAGTTTGATAAGCTGGATTATGCACATGCGAGGGCAGTACGGGGATTCCGCGATTGATTTTAAACGAGGGTACGTGTACGTGTTGTTCGTGTATAACATCTCGTATTCGTTCGCCTTGTACGGGTTGTTGATGTTTTATCGAGGCGCGTACGATTTGTTGAAACCGCACAAACCGTTGGCGAAGTTTATGTTGGTGAAAGCGGTCATCTTTCTGACGTTTTGGCAAGGCGCGTTTATCGCGTTAGCCGTGGCGACTGGGGACGTCTCGAGTTCCGAGGAAGGACGAGCGACGCAGGATTTTTTGGTATGCGTGGAGATGGTGTTTGCGAGTGTTTTTATGCACATTGCGTTTCCATACTACGTGTACGCGAATAGATCTGGGGTGAGTAGATTTGTCGCGAATGTCGGACACGCGTTGAGTGTTGGGGACGTTTTAGACGATACCGTCCATCAGTTCGGGAGGACCTATCAGGAGTACACGTTGCACGGAGCGCACGATAACAGCAGCGGGCAAGGGCAACAAATGGCGACAATGACGAGAACGTATGGTAGAGACGATAGAGACGGTAGGAAAGGTGGAGTGGAGGTTTTAGAAGGAGAGGTGAATAACAACAATGGATTAGAGAACATCGTCGTACAAGAGACGTCGCCGTACACGTATAGCATATCGACGCCTTCGCCGACCAACGCCGCCAGCGGTTCGAGAACGAACGTGTTTACGAACTATGACAACGATAATAGCAATCCATTTTCTACCAATGGGACGACAATTCGAGGGGGAGGAGGAGGAGGCGGTGGTAGTGGAAGTGGTGATGGAGGTGAGGACCAACCGCCGCCGCTTTTGAATTTATAAAATAGAAGCGTATAATATACACACCAACCATTTGTAATATCTCGAATATATTGTTTTAATTAATACAAATACAAAAACAAGCGCTTTCTCTCTCTCTCTCTTCTCTTTCGTTTCAACACGTTCTTTCCTCTTTCTCGTCATATGCTTTCTCATCATTATCCTCAATCTAAATAAAACAGAGTCACCATCCTCCTCTGCACCTTCGCCTCTCGACACGTGTCCAGCAAAAGCGTCGAATCGTGAAACGCGAAACAGATAACCTGCCTCACTTTACTCACGATGACATCATTACATATCCTACTCGCCTCCAACAATGGCAAATGATCGTTCTCCGGACACTCCTCCACTTGACTCACCTTCTCTAACAACTCCCTCGACTCCGCCGGTTGCTTCGACAGCGACTGCGGCAACACGACGGTGAGCAGTTCCGGCCGTTCCGCTCGCAACGACCCGCGAATCACCGCCGCGTTCGTCCCGGTCGCCCCGGATGTAAAAATATGATTCCCAGTTAAACACAACGCGTACGCCAAGATCTCGATTAACTGTTGGTGTAAAAAACCCATGTTTCGCGTGCCGAAAAATCCAATCTCTTTCGGGCAGTCTTTTTGTATCGCGATGAGTTCTTGCAAGTAATCGAGCTCGGGAAACGAACTCCCCATCATCGGACGGTCGTCGTCGTCGTCTGAATCATCTTTTTCTAACACGGTCATTCCAGGCGCGCCTCTGTTTGTTTTCGGTTGTTCCTCCGGGGGGACTCCCCCGTTCATCGTCATCTCGCGTTCACTCTTTTTCTCCGCATCATCATCCGTTTTAACAACCGCTTGCGTTCGCGTCGTGAAGACAACTCTCTGATGATGGATTCGTCTCGTCGTCCTCGCAGTAAACCTTCGAGAAGAAGAATACGAAGAAGGAACGAAAAAAGGTTTAGTAAACAGCGTCAAAGATGAAGTCATTTTTCGTGAGTCGAAACGAACCTTGTTTTCTGCGCTCCGCAGCTGCGTAAAGAAGAGGATGTACAATGAAGCATCGATCGATCCTTTTTTTTCCCAAGAGACACGAGTGAACTTTTTTTTTCCAAGAGTACCCACTACGAACTTAAACCCTAAACATACAAGTGCTTAGTTCTTACTCTTAAGTGCTTACTCCTTACTCCTGAGACCGTTACACAATTAAAAAACTCGACACAATCGAACGGCCGTTCGTTTTGCGTTCTCTGCTTCTCTCTGAGAATACGCACACACGATCGAATAATGGGGTTCCGCTCTGCCGTGACCGAGGTGGCGAAGAACATCGTCCTCGGTGCACCGTCCACGCTGAAAAATCATCACGTACAGAATCACCAACGAGGAAAAAACGGACGAGACGATGATGAGATGGAACCGTTCGATTTTTCCCACGAAGACGAAGCGCAAAGATGCATCGAATTGCTCGAACACCTCTCAAACGCAATCTTACCGGAAGAGACGCTCGAGGTGTTGAACCAACTGAGAGATTGCGTGCGAGAAAGCAGAACATCGCAAATGGTCGCGGCGAAAGTTGGCGGCGTGGATGTCATCTTTGAGTGTTTGTTGGAGGAGATGCAAGAGAGAGGAGCAAAGGAGGAGGAAACGAGCGAACAAGCGCACGCGGCGCTGGAAGTGTTGGTCGCCGCGATGACGACGGAACACGAGGAGGATTTGAAAATAGTAAAAGAGAGGGAGATGTTAGAAGAGAAGGCACGAGGGAAGATGATGATGGGGAAGCAGCGCATTGGGAAGGAGAGGCGAACGGCGAGCGAGATGAATCGAGAGGCGCTGGCCGCGAAGAGCGCGAACGTGTTCAGCATGTTGCAAATGATATCTTCGAACGATTTTTACGTGAAGTATCACGCGACGCAGATTTTGTGCGCGATGTCGAGCAGACGAAACACGAGGAAAAAAGTGCAAGAGGAAATCGTAAAGTCGCCCGGAGCGTCGGAGGTGCTCGTGAATAGTTGTTCGCCGAGGAAAGAGAAGAGCGAGGTGCTGAGAAACGAAACGTTGCTTTTATTGGCGAGGTGCACGAAAGGGCACAGCGAGATTCAAAAGTTAGTCGCGTTTGAAGGGATGTTCGAAGTTGCGTTTGATATCATACGCGCGGAATCGTCGGGAGACGACGCTGGTTTTGCCGGAGAGAGCGTTTCGAACGGTTTAGACGGCGGGATTGTCGTGCAGGATTGCTTGGAATTGTGTAATAATTTGATCAGAGGAAACGCGTTGGCGCAGTCGTTGTTTCGAGAGAACGGGTGCGTGGGGAAGCTGGTGCAATTTTTTAAAGGGTTGGAGAGACAGATAGGATCGGATGTCGCGGCGGCGGCGTACCCGGCACAGAAAGCCGCAAACGCCTTGTGCGCTTTAGAATCCGTGTCTTTATTAGTCGGCGCGGTAAACTTACCGGAGGAGGAAGATAGTGAATTTTCGCAAGACGCGGAAGCTAGAGAGATAATTTTATCGAATTTAGAGGATAACCGAGATACAAACCGGGGAGAATTAGCGGCGAGAGGTGGGATAGAGGCGTTGTGTACGTGCGCGCTCGGGAACGGCAAAGTAGAATCAGCAGCCATTCGAGTGGCGGCGTTGCGAGCTTTAAGAGACGCGGTTGATTACCACGACGCGAATCAAGCGAGATTATTTTCCGCGGAAGTTACGAGAGAGGCGAGGAAAGGGAGCGGCGTACCCGAACCAGCTTTGTTGGCGTTGGGGCGGACGGCGTTGAAGGCGGAGACGAAAGCGGAACGAGAAGCGGCGCTCATGGCCTTGGAAAGTGCCGTGAGAGGTAACACGGATGGACAAATCTTACTCGTGAGTACGTTAGCGCCAACTGGGTTGGGTGGATTTGACGACGGACAAAACGAGAACGAAAATGACGGCGGCGATGACGATTTTGCGGGCGAGACGAGTTTAGGCGGCTTGTTCGCGCGCGCCATGTTGAGAGCGACGTCGACATCCTCCTCTTCTTCTTCTTCTGCGGGGAGGTTTATCTCCGAGGACGAAAAAAAGCAGCAGTTTATAGAAAGCTACGCGAGTACGATTGCGTTGAAAGCGATGTTGGAAGATAACGAGGACGCGAAGATGCGCGCATTGAGGGTTAACTTGCAACCGCTTTCGGAAATGGGATCGGCGAAATCTGCGGAACTTTTACTTCCGCGATGCGTTCGCTCGCTCGCCATCGCGCAAAAAATGGACGACGCGAATGGATCTTTACAAAGTGCCATTTTGCGTTTACTCATCGCGTGGTTGAGTGATTGCGCTTTAGCCGTGCACTCGTTTGTCACCTCGGACGCGTCGCATCTTCCAACCTTGAGTGATTTAGCTAAATACTCTTCGTTAGAAGACGTTCGTACGCTCGCGTGCGTGTGTTTAGGATGTTGTTTGGCATATTACGGCGAACAAGATTACGCGATTGCATCTAATGTGCTCGACGTGGTTGCCAGACGAATCGGAACGAACGATTTTTTAGCTGCAATTGAACACGCCACGCGCACGGACAACTTTAAGAGAGCTCTGCTCCCGCCGAAGCCGCCGCCAACTGTGACGAGAGCGACCGCGGCTGCTTTACTCGCGGAATCGACGTCGTCGCCGAACGGAGGTCACGATCAAAAGACGGGTACCACGAGTAACAAAGATTTCAACCCGTACGATTACAGTACGGCTCATTTCATTCAGCGCTTCGAACCGGAAGTGCGCAGAGCCATCGTTCGATTATACGGCGGCGATTCGACGAAGGATTCGAATGCGAGCGGTATGAGTGGTATGAACGGAATGCAAACGTCGCCGTTCGATCGGCAAGAAGGCGAAGACGCCGAATCGTACGCGAAGAGATTAAAATCGACGTGCGAACAGCTAGATAACGAGTTACGCGTGGTAAGACAGAGAAACAAGACTCTCGCTGAAACCGTTGCAAATACTCGCGCGCACGCAGAAGCGCCGGCGACCATCGCCGTTGCCGCCCCGCCGGCATCCCAAGTAGTGGTAGGACCATCACCTTCCCTCGCTCCTCCTCCCCCTCCTTCTGTACAACAACAGCAGCAACATCAGGACGACCCTCGCATTGCACAACTCGAACGCGAAATCAAACTCAAATCAAACATCATCCGCGAGAAAACCGAAGAGCTCAAATCGCTCGCCTCCGCGTATCAAGCCGTGGAAAACCAATTCACCGAAGCCGAAGAAGAACTCCAATCTCTTCGCAAAGCTCGAAGCGAAAACCAATCCGACGCGGAAACGACCGCTCAGCTCCTTGAAAATGCCAAAAAAGCCGGCATCGCCCAGGGATTGCGCGACGCCGAAAGCGAGTTCTCTTCTCGCGAAGACGCCACGCGCGCTCGACTCGACCTCGAGAAAGCGGAAGCGCTCAAAGATTTACAAGAAGAGATGGACGACTTGCTCGAGGTTTTAGGCATGGAGGAAAAACAAAAGGAGTTTCTCTTCCGAACACTCGTCGAAAAGGGAGAGGATATGGACACGTTGGAGGAAAAGTTGGAGCAGTTGACCGCCAACATCGAGGCGGATGAAGGCGACGAAGACGAAGAAGAGAAGACTATTTAGAGCACTCGTTTTGAGAATTTTCTTTATAAATAGAAAGACGCGATAGAGAATAATACCACACGACACATAACGCGACCACACACCAGAGCGCACACGACGAACAGATCAGAGACAAAGAGACAAAGAATATAGGAGAAAAACCATCACGCATGGGAGGATACTTTACCACTCTGAAAGAGAAAACACTCAACGAGACGTTTCCGTTCGTGAAAGGAAAACTCCACTCCGGGAAAAAGAAAACGTTGGATTACGTTTCGTCTTTGTATTATTCGAAACGTGCGCCGATTGAGAAATACGGAGAGGAATGCGAAGACATCGAGAAAATTTGGGACGGGTTCGTGGACGCGTTCGTGGGGACGTTACACGCGCAAGGCGGCGCTGGGTGCGCGTCTCGCGCGCCGTGTTTTTCTGATGGTGATGACGGTAAAGGTGGCGGCACGAAAGAGATTGAAACGCGCAACGGAAGAACGGCGCGAGAGCGAGTGGTCACCATCGGCGACTTACACGGGGACTTGGAGCAAACGAAACGAGCGTTTCGAGCGTGCCATTTGACAGACTCGAAGGATAAATGGATCGGGGGTAAAACGACCGTGGTGCAAGTTGGGGATCAACTCGATCGAGGACCGGACGAAGTTGCCGTGATGTACTTTCTCGAGAGAGTGGCGGAAGAAGCGGAGAGGAGTGGTGGTGAATTGGTGAGGATATTAGGGAATCACGAAACGTTGAACATTGCGGGTCGGTTTAGGTACGCTCAGAGGGAAGGGTGCGCGGATTTTACGAGATGGCGCGATCGACAAAAGATTGGAATGGAGTTGAAGAAGATGTGCTTCGGGAGCGAGAAGCAAATGGAGAGAAGATATCGGAAGAAGAAGCAAACGAATTGGTGCGCGTACGAAACCGGGGAGAAGAGGCACGAAAAACTTCCGAGTTGGATACGCGAAGACGACGTGCACTCGATCAATCGGTGGAAGGCGGTGTGCCCGGGAGGCGAGTTCACGAAGCGGTTTTTCGCCGGCAAAAATGTCGCCGAAAGAGTCGGATCGACGTTGTTCGTCCACGCTGGCGTTTTAGAACATCACGCGTTGTATGGGTTGGAGAATATAAATAAAGATATTCGAGAATGGGCAAGCAACGCGGAAAATCCGAGAGGCGTGCCTCCTTCGCACGTGCAATCCGACCAAAGCATCGTTTGGGCGAGAGATTACGCGCACACGGAGGAAGAGAGATGCGACTGCGCCAAGTTGTCGAGGGCGTTGCATTTTTTACCGGGCGTGGAGAGAGTGGTCGTCGGGCACACGATTCAAAAAGGCGGCGGAGGTGCCACTGCAGCCTGCGATGGGAAAGTGTTACGCGTGGACGTCGGCATGAGTCGAGGGTGTGGCGGAAACACGAGCGAAGGCGTGGAGATTTTGAACGACGGGGAGAAAATTACCAGGATGGTGGACGGTCAAGGACGACAACCTATGACTGGCGTAGAAAGTCGATTCCAGCCTATTTCGTAGGAGGGGCTTTATTCGCGAATCAATGATGAGCAGGCGTATGCATATTCGTTATTTAGCTTAGTGGTTTAGAAGTTTATAGTTATATAGATGAAATTAATAATGTATACGTGTTTGCTATTACGGATTTAAACAAGCCGTACCGCACGTCGCGACGACTTCAAACTCGATCGCGTTATTGTCCGCCGCCGACGGCACGCACGTCGGCCACACCGTAACATCATTATTCACAAAGCTATTCGGGTTAGACGTCGTCGTCAATTCACAGGCTTTCGCGACCCACGGATACAACCCGCGCTGACTCGTCGGGTACGTCATCCTGGAACTATCGCCGTATCGAAAGTTGCCGATAAATTTTTGCGGTAAAGACCGGTACTTATATCTTCGCATTTGCACCGCGATGGATAACAACGCGCCAAACAAACCGGCGACGACCGCCCATAAGGTCAGGATGAAGCACACGTATTTCGCGATTTCCTTCGGCGGGGGGAGCGTGATTGCAGTTTTACCAATCTGTTTAGAGAATATTTTAGAGAAAATTTGTGAGAAAAAAGTGGATTCTTCCCAAAAAGAGAGACTTAAAAGACGACGAAAAGACTCTCGAGGAGGGGAGCCGAATTTGTGCGGAAAGTCAAAATCCGACTTTACGCGCGGAAAGCGTTCACGATCCCTCGAAAAGAGCCCCTCCTGATGTACTCGCCGCATAATTTCATCCAATACGAATCACTTGGTGTTCACAACGACCCGCGGTGCCTTTTTACACTTCGCATGTGTACCCTCTTGTACCCATCATCATCGAGTGGGAAAGTCGCCGGCGTCGTTTGGTACAAAAATCATCAATTCGGTTAACAAAATGGTTTTTAGATAAAGACGCGAAATGCGCGCACATTGACGCGCTCGCGACGAACGCGCGATCGATTTAAAAACTCGAACGCGTACCTTGACCATTTTTATCTCCGTTTATTTTCTTTTTACGCGCGTTTGTGTATAAAACTTGACCTCTCGCTGTGTGTATGTGAATACGACGCAGAGATAAAAGTGAAGCTTTTCGGGGAGAACCTGAGAAGAAGAAAAGGAATAAAAGGTGCGAGAGCGCGCGTGCGGTCGTTCAAGAATACGCATCATCATCATTGGCTACTACAAAAGTTTAATTGCGTTCTATTCAACTCCGTTGCTAAACGACGAAACTCTCTTTATCGTCGTGTTTTTACTACCGAGTTTGTTTCTTCAAACTCGCCACGCTCGCCTTCCACAAGCGTTCGCTCGCCGCGGCGAGGACCTCGCCTTGGAAAGACTCCCCGTCGCCTCCTTCTTCTTCGACGACAAACTTCAACGGCTCGCCTTCCCAGTCGGTCATTTTACCCCCCGCGCCTAACACTATTGGCACTAACGCCATGTAATCGTACGGTTTTAAATCCGCTTCGCAGACGATGTCGCAAAAACCAGACGCTAATAAACCGTACGCGTAGCAATCGCACCCAAACATTGGGATTTTCACCTCCCGTTTCAACCGTTCGTATCGAACTTCGTTTTCGTCGTAAAACATGAGCGGCGTCGTCGAATACATCAGCGCTTCTTTCAACTCTTTCTGTTCGTCTCCGTGCACGGAAACTGGATCCCCGTTAAATGTCGTTTGCGTGCCCTTACACCCGATCCATCGTTCCTTCAAAACCGGTTGTTCCAACACGCCGAGGACGGGTTCGCCGTCGCGCAACAACGCGATCAAGGTCCCCCACAACGGTTTCCCCGTGATGAACGATTTCGTCCCGTCGATTGGATCAAACACCCATAAATACTCGTGTTTCTTATCGTCGCTTTTCTTCTCCAAACCTAACTCAATCCCGTGTTCCTCGCCGAATATCGCGTGCGACGGATATCGACGTTTCACCAACGTCCGCATCGCCGTCTCCGCGTTTTTATCCGCCACCGTCACCGGACTCGCATCGTTTTTCGTCTCCACGCCTAGAGAAGTTTTTCGCCAATATTTCAAGGTTTCTTCGTTCGCCGCTTCTGCGAGTTCAATTGCGAACGCGGTGAACTCCTTTTGTAACATCATCCGCTCTTTACTCTCATCGTCATCATCATCATCATCATCGGTTGTTTTCGCGCGCGTTCGACACCGCATCGTCGCCCGATGTTTTCCTCCTCCTCTTTCGATCACACGCCTCCCTCGTTGAGAACATCGCGTTGCATTTTGGGGCGTAAAAGGCAAAGATATCATCCTCCTTCTTCGGATTTTGGTCTCTCTTGGCTTCTTCTTCCCCTCGTAAAGCCGGTTTTAGTGCGCTCGAGTGCGCGCTCCAATGAAGAAATCACGAGTCGTTTCCTCAGTAAAATCACACAAATCCCATCGACTCATCACATGGACACCAACCGCTTATCGAAAGAGCTGCGAGAAATTGCCTCGGACAAAGCCTCCGGAGTGTCGGTGGAACTCGTCGGGGACTCGTTGGCACACATGCGCGGGACCATCACGGGTACGAATATCATCTCTCTCTCTCTTTGCTCTCTCTTTTAAGGTGTTTGACGTGCACAAATCTTTCCCAAGAGACAGCGGGGAAAGTGGTCTCTTTGTACCACGCTTTGGTGTGTACGCATTCGTTCTCTCGTCTGACCAACTCCTGTTGTACACACCGTAACGTTTAAAAACAGGACCATCGGAAACGCCGTACCAAGGCGGAACGTTCCTCGTGGACATTCACATCACGAACTCGTACCCGTTCGAACCGCCAAAGATGAAATTCTTGACCAAAGTGTGGCACCCGAACGTCTCCTCGCAAAGCGGCGCGATATGCTTGGACGTGCTGAAAGATCAGTGGACGCCAGCGTTGACGATTAAGACGGCGTTGTTATCGGTGCAAGCGTTGTTAGCGGCGGCGGAGCCGGACGATCCGCAAGATGCGGTGGTGGCGAAGATGTACGTTTCCAATCGCGCGCAGTTTGACCTGCAAGCGAAGGAGTGGACGGAGAAGTACGCGAAGGAAGGGCAGAAGGTAGAAGCGGCGAAAGATCCGAAGGTTGTGAAGTTGATGGAGATGGGTTTCGGGGAACAGGACGCGGAGAGGGCGTTGGTGAAGTGTAATTTTAACCAAGAGGAGGCGTTGGAGTATTTGTTGGCGCAGTGAGTGGTGAGTGAATACGTAGCGAGGCGATAGTATTAGCGAGGCGCTTGGAGAGAGGGAGACGCGGAAAGCGCGTGTTTTTATCTTTTCCGGCTGTACTATTATACATTTTTAATTAAAAGTAGCGAATTCATAAGCATAATAATAAACACGCACGGACAGTGTTTATACTTCTTCTTCTTCTTCTTCTTCTTTATTAATACGAACTCATGCCGTTGCGGACGAATTCGGGAACGGAATGGAACGGCGTGAGCGTCTTATTTTGTTCCATCATTTCAGCCACGTATTCAGCGTATTCGATTTTGTCTTTCAACTCCTCCGGTAACTCGTGCGTCGGCACACCGTTTTCATCGCATTCAACTTTCTCTTCCGTGCATGGCCACTTTGTTACGGTAGTTTGTATCAAGTCTTTCTTGATTTCCAACTTTTCTTCTTCGGTGAGAGTTTCGTTGGATTCCTTTTCCGCTTGAACAATCGCGAGCGCAGCCGCGTGGTTGAAAAAAGTGGGCTTGACCGTAACCGTTTCTACCCACAACGTCGTGAAAACGGTTTTGAATCTTCCTTCGGCGACGTCGTCACCGGAGAGGCAGTTGACTTCGATAGCGAGCTCGCACGAGTCACACGGACTCTCTAGTTGGAAATGAATGTCCACGTAATCCGAAACTCGAAAGGCGTCGGCTGCGATGAATTTGCTGTCCAAGGAAAGCGCGACATCGGGAATGCAGTTGTTCGCAATATTTTCGGGTAATCGCGCGGTAAAACACGCGCCAACTGGGTGTGGCGGTCTTCTGTGCGCGACATTTTGTCCGTCACGTCTGTCATCGCCTTGGTGTCTTCGTGAAAGTATTTCTGAGTCGACTGGCAAAAACCGCTCGTGGTGCGGACGAAACAGTCCTTTTCTCTCCGAGCACGGCATGAAGTCCAGAACATCTTGTTTTGGTTTCGATATCTCTGCGTCGTGTGCGCGAGAACTCGTCGTTCTCGGCGCAACTTGCGCGTTCACACGTGATGATGCAAAGAAGGTTGCAAGCGCGAACAGAAAACACCGCATCATCCTTCTCTTTTTAAAAAATCACGAGATTATTCGACTGACCTTTTTCTCGTTTCGCTTCTCGTTTCGACAAACTTTTTTAAAACTCAATGGAATTTGCATCTATTCCGGTTGCTTTAGCGACCGATTGGCGAGCACGACGGAGTCGACGTGCTTTTTCGTCGTCTCCGTGACCACCAGCACCACCACCACTGGCACTCTCTTCTGCATCTACAACGATACGTTTTTTCCAATCAAACGTAGACGTGTTTTTCCTCGCCGGTTTCGCGGATTTCGGCACTTTCGGTTTCAAAATGTTGGAATTTCCGGACTGGCCCAAGGCATCTGCGATGGCATCGACGAACGGAGAGCGAGTGCGGACTTCTGGCTTGCTCCCGAATCGTCTGCGAGTGCTCGCGTGGCACAGGTACAGCTTCTTTTTCGCTCGCGTGACGCCGACGTAAAACAAGCGGACTTCCTCGTCGCGTTCTTCGGCGCTTTCATTCGCTCGAGCGCTTGGCGTTAATCCGTCTTCACATCCGGCGATAAATACGACATCAAATTCAGCACCTTTCGAGGCGTGCAGAGTCATTAATTTAACGGCATCTGCGCGTTCTTTTCTCGATTCGTCTTCCTCGTCGTCGAACATTTCGTTACCGTGCGTCGCTTCGGAGGAGGAGAGTAAAGAGACGCCTTCCAAGAACGCCGCTAAAGTCGTCTTGGGACTTTTACTCGTAGTATTTGTACCACCACCACCTTCGATATCGTTTTCAGCCAGGTTTTCTTCCGCGTCCGTGGCGAGCTGAATGAGTTCGGCGACGTGACCCCATCGTTCGTTCGCGTCGTCTTTATCCTTCACGTGGTTTTCGTAATCCGTCATCGCGACGACTTTCTTGAGTACCTCGCCGGGATTGCTCACCGTATCCGCCGTCTTCCGAATTTCTATGAGTGTTTTCGCGAATGCGAGGACAGAGTTGCGCGCGCGCGCAGTTATTCCCATATCTTTTGCAGACGGTAGAATCTCATGGTCTGGGTCGTCGCTGTCGCTATTCTTTGCCCACGCGCGATCAAACAACGCCGCGCCGAGCGACGGCGCTTCGCATCGACTCACCCATTCCTCGAGTTTCTCTACCGTTTTTTCCCCGATGCCTCGAGTTGGCGTGTTGATAACTCGTCGCAAACTCACCCCATCGCTGGAATTTGATGCAACTCGCAAGTATGCGATCAAATCTTTAATCTCTTTACGTCCGTAAAAACTTTGGTCGCCGACGACGACGTGCGGCACGCCCGCTCGTACAAACGCTTCCTCCAACGCGCGAGCTTGCGTGTTCGTGCGATACAAAACCGCAATATCTTTCTTCCTTAATCCTTCTAAGCTATCGTCTCTATTACCATTACTACTGCCTCCTGTGCTACTACTATTCGTCTTCTTTTCCGCGTCTTTTAACATCTGTTTCACTTGAGTGGCAATAAACGCGCCTTCCTCTCTTTCGTCGCCGGCTTCCACCACCGCCACGTCTTGTCCGCCTTCCTTAATCGCATCCCAAGACATCAACGCACTCGGTATTTCCGATTGTTGAATGACTGCTCTCGCGGCAGACACGATTGTTGCCGTAGACCTATAATTTGTCGTCAAACGAAACGTTTGCGCGTTTCTAAAATCGTCGTCAAATCTCGAACGGATGTTCGCCACCTCGGCGCCTCGCCACCCGTAAATGGCTTGGTCGGCGTCGCCGACGACGAAGAGTGTCTCTGCTTTCTCACCTAAATGTCGAATCATCTCGTATTGTGCCAAAGACGTGTCCTGAAACTCATCCACGAGCACGTGCGACCACCGGTTTTGTAAGTATCGTTTCGCGTCTCGTCTATTTTCGAACAAATAAACAACCGCCGAGAGCAAATCGTCGAAATCGAACGAGTTCGCCTCTCTCAACTTTTGTTCGTATTCCGACCAGACGATATCAAACTGTTCGCGAAGTAACGCGATACCCGCGGAGGAGGACGATAACGAAGACGAAGACGACGACGACGACGACGACGACGATTTTCTTCTTCTATCGTCGTCATCGACATCACTATTACTACTCCCTCCTCTCGCTTTCATTCTCAACGCGGAATCCATCGCCGTTCTCGCGTTTACGTTTACGCTCGTTTTCATCGAACTCTTCGCGCTGCTAATAAAATTCTTCATCGGCAACGGCGCGGCTGACTTTTTCGTTTGCCCTAACTTTTCCACTAAAATATCTCTCACCACCGCTTTGCTATCGTCGCTGTCGTAAATCGTAAAATCGGCGGTTCTCTCTAACGCTTCGTGTACCTTTTCCACGTGTTTCCTCAAAATCCTCGCCGCGACGGCGTGAAACGTCCCCGCGGTAATCGCTCGACTCACATCCGCGCCCATCGTTTTCTCCAAACGATTCCTCAACTCCTTCGCCGCTTTGTTCGTAAACGTGATGCACAAAATATTCTCCGGCGAGACGTTCTCGTCTTCGATTAAATGTTGCACTCGAGAGACTAAAACGTGCGTCTTTCCGCTCCCAGGACCGGCCAGAACTCTCACGAAGGAGGGATTCGGCGATAAAACCGCGTTCGCTTGTTGCGTCGAAAGATTTGAAGCGCATCGGTAATTTAAAAGCGTCTGTGGGTCTGGGATCGCCTCCGAGGCGGTTTGCGCCCACCCGTTATTCATCGCCTTCGAGCTTGAAGACGACGAAGAGGACGAACAACATCGCGTCGTCGATGCCAAAATCCGACCTCTCGTCTGAATCGTCGTCGCATTCTGAATGCTCGAAGAAACCTTTTTCCTCGACGACGACAAAGACGAAGAACAGACCCCGTTGAGTGGGCGAAGGACGCGCCACCCGCGACGACAACACCGAGAAAAAAGAACGCCACCACCGCGCATCATCATCATCTTTTGTCGGCGTCTCGTTCTTGTGAAGATTTCGCATCTCGAGCGTTGGAATTGTGTGCTTCACTAAAATTTAGGGTGTTCAACCCTATCCACTTGGAGGCGTCTCTTTCCTCTCTCTTTCTTTCGATCCTTTTTTCCCCCAAATCGTCCTCCCCCCTTTGGCATCGCGTCGTTGCTTTTGTCTGCGTCTTTGTGGCAGTGCGCGAGCGCGAGAGACGACTAAAACTGCGACGATGAGATCTTCGTTTTCGCTTTTGACGCTTTTTTTATTCGCGACGACGACTTTTTTTACGACAACCTTTTGTGTATTACTCGTGAATGTCGCTGCTCCGATTGGTTTTTCCAACGCGGCTACGATTCGCGACGAAAATGCGGACGACACGAACGAGAATAAAGGGCAGCGAAAAAGAGGCATCAACGTCAACGAGGATCCAAACGTGTACCAATACAAAAGAGGCACGGAAGAACACGTGGAAGTGCTCACGAACGAGAACTTTAAAAAGTTTACCACGAGCGGAGAACACGTGTTGGTGACGTTTTATGCCCCTTGGGATGGACACTCGAAATCGTTCTTGAAGCAATTTCACGAACTCGGGACGTCGCATACGATTTCCAGCGATTCGAGGTTAAAGTTTGGAAAAGTGGACGCGACGGTGGAGAAAGAATTGGCGAAGGAGTATGAAGTGGAGACGTACCCTCAGATTATTTTGTTCCGTCACGGGCAGCCGAAGGAGTACAAAGGGTCGTTGGCGGCCAACGGCGAGGGGTTGCGGAAGTGGTTGAGGAGAAATACGCACCATAAACCGGCGGCGTGGTTGGAAGGGGTGGACGATGTCCACGTGTTCACGTTGGGAAGACCGGTGTGCATCGTTGGTTTCTTCGACGATACCGGGCATTTGGATAATTTCCACGCGGCGGCGTATGATTTTCATTTAGATTTCGGGGAGACGAGTTCGAAAATCGCCACGGAGAAGTACAAGACGCAACGACCGGGGATCATCATGTTCAGAAATTTCGCCGAGCCGGCGCATTTTCAAGGGAATGTGAACAGTTTAGAGGAGATTAAACAGTTCATCGCGACAAATATGGTCCCTAAAGTGGTAGATTACGCGAAAAAAGACCAAATGGAGAGGGTGTTTGAAGGGCCGATTGCCGCGAACGTGTTTTTGTTTAGACAACAAAACGACGAGGAAGCGGACAAGTTGGAGGCGGAGTTTGCAAAAGCGGCGGACCAATTGTACGGGAGGGTACATTTCATTTCCGCCGGCTTCGACGAGCAGACTTTGTATTCGTTTTTTGCCATCAGAGCGAGAGATACGCCGACGGTAAGGTTGTACGCGCACGATTTGAAGTACGCGTATAAAGGGTCGTTGAAGCCCGACGAAGGGAAGAAAGAGGTCATGAAAACTATAAAAGATCACGACGGCAACGATATTCCGAACCCAAACTAAGACTAAGAGATGGCCTCACAAACCTCTAAAGTGTTTGAGGATTTAATCAAGTTCGTAGACGCGTACGAGAAAGGAAAGTTGGTGCCGATTTTGAAATCCGAGAAACCTCCGAAGAGCGCGCCGAGCGCGAACGAAGCCACCGTGGTGGTTGGACGAACCTTTGATGAAATCGTCACGCAATCGAATAAACACGTCATGTTGTTCTTTTACGCGCCGTGGTGTCAAACGAGTAAAGCGTTGATGCCGTTGTGGGATAAACTCGCGGAAATGTACAGAGAGTACGACGAGGTGACCATCGCGAAGATGGACGCGACGAAGAACGAGGCGAAAGGTATCCACGTCAAATCCTACCCGACCATTTATTTCTACAAGAGCGGAGATAAGCCGAGACACGAAGAGTTCGACGAGAAGAAGAAGGATTTAGCGTCGTTCATTCGTTTCATCGGGGAGAGAACAAAGTTGGACCCGACCAGGCCGCCCATTCACGATGAGTTTTAATCTTATTTACACGACCTTTGACTCAACATACTTCACTTTTAATCAGAAATGCTTTCACGCTCTTTCCCTGCCTTGAACGCCCGTTGTTCGCTCCTCTCTGGACGTCAACGGTACTCGAGGACCTCCACATCCGGACGAGAAAAACGAAATCGACGATGCCAAGTGAGTGCTCTTACAATCGAGTCTCTCCCTACCGTGGAGGAGGTTTTCAATTTCGAGAACGCCGCTGTTTTTCCGTTCTGGATATCTATGATTGGATTCCCCAAATCGACGTTCACGAAAACCGTCATGCTCTCCCCGGCGACGAGCATCGCGTGCGGTTTGATTTACGGATACTTAGCGTACCAATCCTTCTTAGAACCGGAGATTTTAGAGGCTTTCAGCTCTGGCGCCCAGCAAAGTTTATCGTCGTTAACGAAAGGGTTCTCGTACGAAACAACAGTTGCAGTAGGTTGGGCACACTTCATAGCCATGGATTTACTCGCCGGTCGGTACATCTACTTCGACGGTCTTAAAAACGATTTCATCACGAGACACAGTTTAGTGTTGACGTTGTTTTTCGGACCTCTGGGTGTGGTTTCGCACGTCCTGACGCGAGGAATCGTCGGATTGACGAGAAGCGGGAAAGTGGAAGATATCTTAGAGAGCGGATTGAAGAGCGAGTGAGAAACATTCTTCTTAATGCTGCTGCTGTGAGTGCACGTAAACCGTGTTGTCCGTGTGTATATTAATGCTGTGTCTATCTAAATACTACTAATAAATAATCAAGACCCTCCAAACGCGGCGTAATACTGTATCACGCCAACCGCGGCGCCTAAAACGCCTCCGACGACGATTAATTTAATTTCATCCTGCTCAAACACCGGGTGCAAAACTCTCTCAAACTCTGCCGATCGTAAAGCCCCCATCCTCTCGCTCACGGTGACTTCAATCTCCAACGCTTCGTCTTGGTACTCGAAACTGTGAGGGATGATGTGCTCGATATCCCTGACGAGTAAATCGCTCATTTTATCCGTGATGTTCTCGTACGCGCGTTTACCTAAAAACTCGTTCGTCAAATATTTACCGGTGACGCCGGCTTGCGAATCGAAGAACTCCCTGGACGATTTTCGAATCAAACTCTCAAACTTGCCTCGAAACGTTCCGTGCATCATCTCGTCCCATAAATTCTGCGCGTTGCAAAAGTGCAAAAAGTTTAATCGAGAAAACTCCGCGGAAACTTCCACTTGTCGTTTTAAAAACACGCCGTGTAACGTGTAACACCCGCCGAAAAAATGTATCGGTTCGACCGGTTTAAAAATCACCGTCAACGCGACCCAGTTGGTTAAATACCCCGTCGCGAACCCAAACAACGGTAACATCCAAATCCCGTATTCCGGGTGATTCTGGTCGACGACGTAAAACACGCCCATCTGTATCAAACCGAACAAAAAACCAAAATACAACCCGCTCACCTCGATGAATCGAAACTCGCTCTCGCCAACGTCTTTAAACATTTGCACCACTTTATCCTTATTCCCTTCCGCTAATCGTATAACCATACTCTTCAAATCTAAAACCTCGTACACCTTGTCTTTTAACGCGTCAATCAACGTCTTTAAAAACAACGGCGAACGCTCCATCACAGTTTCCACGATTTCATTCTTCACGTACTCCGGCAGCGTCAACCACAAATCCGGCGCGTTTTCCGTCATCACCTCCTCGAACTGTTCTCTCACTTTCCTTCTCAACGGTTGCTTCAACACGTGCGCGAACTCCTGCGAATCCAATTTCGCGAACGTTTCCTTCACGTCGATTAACTTCTCCGTCATCAAATCCACTAAAATTTCCGCCATCTTCCCCGCCTTGGACGGTATGATGCCTTGCCACCCGCCTAACAAGCCGAACGGTTGCCCGGGAACTTGCGCAAACTTAAGACACCGCGGATAAAACTCCAACGGATAAAACGTCATCTTCAACGCTAAAACGTTCGTCGCGTATCCCACTAAACCGCACACGAACGGAATCATCACGTACATTCCAATGGACGTTTTATTTTCATCTTCTGTTTCTTCGGTTGTTTGTTGAAGCGCTCGTCTCGGTAAAGAAGAAGAAGAAGAAGACAAAGCGACGACCGAGGAGGAGGAGACGACGACGCAGACGCCGACGACGACGGCGAGCAACCACGCCGTTCGGAGGAGAAAAACACTTCTCGCTCTTTTCATTCTTCGCTCTCGCTCTTCTTCTCGATGAAGCCGTCGTTTTCGTTGCGTCTCCATTTGAGTCCCTTTTTCCCCGTCAGTCAATGGAGAAAAAATGCGTTACTCTTCTCTTCTCTTCAAAAACAAGCGTTGTAAAGAGAGACTGAGAGAGAAAGAAACGTATATTTATACCAACGAGAAGAACACCAACGAGAAGACGAAGAAGAAGAAGAGCTCTCTCTCTCTCTTTATTTGATGATGATGATGATGATGATGATGATGATGCGGAAGAGGAGGAGAAAGAAAAGAAAGAGAGAAATGACGCGAGCGAATGAAAGAAAATCTCAGAAAAGTCTCTCGAGTTTTGAAAAAAACTCTTCCGTCTGGAGTTTCAATCAGACAAAAGCACTTCTGTGACAAAGAGTGGGAAAAGGGCGAGAAAAAAAGAACAAAAAAACGGTCGACAAAAACTGACCTCTGTTATTCTCAAACGCTTCAAAAAACGCTTTGCCTGCGACATACACGCGTTCACTTCAAAAGGAGAAGCGCAAATTAGTATTCGTTGGCCCACCAAAGGACGACGACGACGGAGGTTTGTTGTAAAAAGAAGCGTCGAAGTCAACGTCGACACTTTTTCCTCCGCTGCGGTTGCTCCGTCATTGAAATCATCTTAAATAAATATCTGTTTACGGAAAACCGTTAGTTTTTCCCAACAATCACAACAACAACGAGGAGAAAAGATGATGGTTTCATCATCACACTCTCTCGGAAGAGTACCATCACTGGTGTTCTTACTCTTCTGCTTTCTTCTGATGGTATCATTGTTTGACGAAACTTTCGCCGCGATGCATATAAATGAGATCGCGGATAAAGGGAGCGACAACACCTGCGAAGGGGAAGATTGGATTGAATTGTTTAACGATTCGACCGACGACGTGGATCTCGAAGGATACATTCTGCACGACGACGACTATCCGAAGGAAGTGGGAACGGAATTGACGTTCAGTGCGGGAACGTCTCTATCTGGAGGCGCGTATTTAGTTCTGTGCTGCAACGATAACGATGGCATTAACAACCCCAAGTTTAAGGTTGGCAAAAGCGACACGGTGACGTTATTGGACTCGAGTAAGAACGTGGTTTCTACTTCGGGAAAATTACCGGGTTTGGGCGAGGAAAATGTAACGTACGCGTTCAGGGCTCCAGGCGAGTACGTGCAAACTTGGACGCCAACTCCGGGGGAGTTGAACGTGATCACGTCGAAACCGTTAAAGGATTTACGAGCGCAAAATGACGAGGGATCTTCTTTTTTTAGCATGGATGAAAAAGGTTTACCTGTATCTGGCTTTGATGCGGTCGTCGATCTGTATGCAGAGGTTGACGCGGGTGATTGGGCAATCCTGAGATTGAATCCATATGCCGAAACGTACATTGATGTGCAAACATTCAAAGTGAAGAGCTCAACAATTGGCGAACACATTCTTCCGAGTCCAGGAAGAATGAGAACTCGAGGCCAGAGCACACTTTTTTATCCAGTATGCATGGGAAGCGAAGCAGTACCGTTTAAATTAGATTTTGCGTCCGTGAATTCGAGTCAAACTCTATATGGTGTGGAGAGTGCATATCTTCGGACGCATCTGAGTGATGAATCAAAAATGAAAGAGTGGGTGGTTCATCGAATGCTAGCCAACTTTGGTCTACCTCACGTGCGCACGCGTCACGTACGTTTTCATGTAAACGACGATCTTCTTGGGTTTTACACTTTCATGGAAGCCGTTGATCAAGAATATGTGAGCGCGAGGTCATTCGGATTTAACTCATTTGATCAACACAATAATGCTCTTTACAAAGTAAAGTCATTGTCTCTCGGTTGTGGAAACGAAGAAGAATATCAAAAAGAGAGAGTTGAAGGATTTCCGGAAAAATGTACATCACCTGACGGGATGGGTGGATTCGATTGTTGTGCTTCTTATGCGTGGGGTGAGCCTAAAACATGCGCTCCTGGGTACACCGTTAAGGAACAACCTTCGCGAAGTGATTGGGGTATTGAGAATTGCTGGTATACATGTTTGAGCAATTCCGAGGACGAAGTAACATCAGGAGGGCCGTACCAATTCGAGAGAGGAGAACATCGTGAAAAAATAACCCCGAGATATCAAGAAGACTGGTGTTGGGGGGAATTTTTTGGTAGAATTGGCAAGGAAAGATTGAGTGTCGTGCAAGCATTCTATGAGACGGGATACGACACTGCGGATGATTGCGGAAAATTTTTATTATCTCAAGGTCTCGTTGATCGTGATCTGGGAACAAACGAATGGGATTCTGCGATGGAGAAATTCATCAATTCGCACCTCTCCGTTAAGGGCGCGTGCCAGAACAAACAGTGCTCTAATAAAAGGCAAATCTCTGATCTTATTGACGTCGATAATTGGTTGAAAAATTTTGCTGTTTATGCCACTATCATTGAACAAGACTCACCCATGGGTAACGGGAACAATTACTTTTTAGCGGCGCACGCGGGAGATGGTGGGACTGATACTCCAAAATGGAAAATGATACCTTACGATCACAACAACGATGTGTATGCAGCATCAACATTGTGTGATGCGCAATGTGGGAATAAAGACTTAACAGAATGGTCAGTGATTCGTCCTACGTGTAAGCACTTAAGTGAAAATCCATTAGTCGGGCCTTTGCTTCTCGATGAAAGTTTACACGAAAGATACTTGGTGTTCGTAAAGCAGTTTGTAGAGGAAACTTTCTCAAATTCAACTTTCTTAGAACACATGAAATTGCATTCCAAAGAAATTGAGGCCACTGCAAACGAGTCACCGGACAGTGTAATATATGGCAATATCGATAACAGTAACATTTGGGATTGGATATCTACTCGAGGAGAAAAAGTATCGTTGCAGCTCGCTCGGTGGTATGAAAAGAGTGACAATTCAGCATTTCCAATCGACTCGTCCGTACCGTGCGTCACATCGGATGAAGAATTCTGCTCTTCTTCTTTATGCACAAGTCCAAACGGATTGGGTGGATACGATTGTTGGGCGGGAACACTTTTTGAACCGTGCACGTGCAGCGCAGGAGTAGCAAAGGAAACAGGTGAAAGCACGGAATATTTAGGTCAGACCTATTATTCGTACACGTGCTGCACCGACGGATCTGGAACTGGCCAGCAATGCGGATTGTTCTCGTCTGGAATTAAATCCAACGGTCTTCTTCTAGGTATACTTTTTGCAGGAGTGGTCGCCTTCGCGCTCGTCTGAGTAGCGAGCGCATCAGTCCCGAGAGAAGTCAGCGGTGGAAGTCAAAATTATTTATTAATATAATGAGAGAAAAAGTAAGGATCTAATGGTCTACTCTTTCCAGGAGTGGTCGCCTTCGTGCTCGTCTGAGTAGTGAGCGCATCATCAGTCCTGATCGAACTCATTCGCGTTTATAGAAGTCATTAGAAGTCAGCGGTAGAAGTCAAAATTATTTATTCACACGTATCAAATACGAAGAGAAAAATCTCACTCAAAAGGCTGCACTTTTTTATCAAACACCCCTAGAATACAATCAATGATTTCAACGACTTTGATGATGCATTGTTGTCGTTCGTGTTGTCGACATTCGACCTCCTTTGATGGTGGCACCAGCAAAAACACCACAACCAGCGTAGATGCGTTTCTGTCGAGGAGAACGATTCGACGACGGCGAAGAGGACGACAACACGAAGGCAACAACGGAGAGGCTTTTTGTGCGACGAACAACGATGACGATTTGATGATGATGACAGAAGAAGAAGAAGAAAAAGAGACGACGAGAAGAGGAAGAAGAGGAAGACGCGATGTGACCACCAAAACCGCGCTGATGATGATGACGACGAGTTTCTTCGTATCCTCAGACCAACCGTGCACTTCAGCCAAGGCTGAAGTCGAATTAGAATTCGCGTCGACGCAGTTGAGCGAGAAAGAGAAGCAGATAACCGAATCGTTCGCGCGAGCGTCGAAAGCGTGCGTGAACATCGTGGACGTGACGTTGTTGTCGCAATCTGGAATACAGAAATCGCAAGCCGGGGCGATAGTTCCCGAAGGGAACGGGTCCGGGATTGTCTGGGATAGCGAGAACGGGTACGTCGTGACGAATTATCACGTCGTGTCGAGCGCGATATCGGCGATACCGAAAGGGAGGGAAATTGGCGAGGTGGCGAAAGTGACCGTGGAGTTACCGAATGGACAATCGAAAGTGTATCCGGGCGAATTGGTTGGATACGCGAAATCGAAAGATATCGCGGTTTTGAAAATCAATTGCGAACGAGGCGTATTAACGCCCATACAGTTTGGCGCGAGCGCGGAGCAAATTAAAGTTGGGCAAATCGCGTTAGCCATCGGGAACCCGTTCGGTTTCGATCACACGTTAACGACCGGGATTATTTCCGGTAAAAATCGTTCGGTGGAAACCTTCCCTGGTTCGTTCGTTTCCGGCGCGCTACAAACGGACGCCGCGATTAATCCTGGGAACAGCGGCGGACCGCTCGTCTCCGCGGACGGCAAATTGATTGGAGTCAACGCGGCCATTTTCACCAACACCGGGCAAAACGTTGGCGTTGGTTTCGCCATCCCGGTCGACGTCGCGAAACGCGTCGCGGACCAGCTCATCCAAAATTCCAAAAAAGGTAACGGCAACAGCAACGACGGTTCCGCCGTTCTCGATTTTCCCTCCTTAAACATCGTTTTCGCCGACGAAGCGGTGAAAAAAGCATTGAACAAAAACGACGCATCCGGCGTCCTCATTCAAGGTTTCCTCGCCTCCTCGAGCAACAAAGAACAAACCAACGCGGAAAAAGCAGGTTTACTCCCAACTCGTCGAGGTCTCTCCGGGATCACCCCGGGCGATATCATCGTCAAATTCAACGACAAACCGGTTTCCACCGAAGCCGAACTCGTCGCTTTAGTCGAGAAAGAAAACGTCGGCGATACGGCACGGGTGACAGTTTTACGAAACAACGACGAAGAGAAAGTCATAAATGTGCTTCTCGAGAAAGCCAGAGTTTAATGTGTACTACTTGTAATAGACTTTAATACTAAGATGTTATTAACACTTTGTACGACTTTTGCGTTGTCACTTTTTAGCCTTTCGGAAAAAAATATCTTCAAAAAGCAACCCCACAAAGAAAAAGCGATCGATTCTCTTTCTAATAAGAACAAGAATAAGAACAGACTCTGCGACAAATATGCGCGCTTCATCGGATTCGATCTCTTGGCGAGGCGCGTCGATCGACGAAGCTTCCGTGGTGTCGGTTTTGGGAACGACGAATTCGACGAATACGAAGAATACGAGTACTAAACATCAGTGTTTGTTCGCGGCGTGCGTGCCGGCGAAAGAGTGCGATTCGGAGGAAGTGAAGTGAGCGCTTTTGTTTTGTTTCTTTTCTCTGTTTCTTTTCTCTCTCTCTCTCTCTCTCTGCGTCGTCGCGTGCTTTGTCAGACGCGCGTTTCGGAAATGGGTGTCGTCGTTTTGTGTTTTTGCATCATCCGCCGCCCCTTTTGAGCGCGACGAGATGATGATGATGATGATGTTGATGTTAAAAAATCTCCTCCTTTTTCATCACTCTTTATTTACACTTTTCTCTCTCTCTCTCTCTGATGATGATGATGAAACGACAACAGGAAACGAGTCGAGCACGCGTTCGAGTCCTTACCTTCGGAAACGTTCGAGCGCGCGATATATCCGGGAGGAGGATTCGCTCGAGCCTCGAACACGGATAAAGTTCAACACGCGGAATATCACGACGCCGCGTTTCTTTTACACTCGGACTCGTTAAAAGTGGACGTGTTGGCGGATAAGTTTTTCCACGTGAGAGATAAACACAGCGACTTGAGACAACGCGCGGTGTCTTTGAAGGAGACGTGTAAAGAGCTCGGGACGCAGCATAAGTTTTCGTTTATCGTTTTAGATTGCGTGGCGAGGAGGGTGTTTTGCGCGGCGACGGAACACTCGGCGCCTTTAAGTTTTGGCCACGGGACGGATGGAACGTTGGTCGCTTTTTGCTCGAGGATCGGGAATAAAAGTCCGTCGAGGTGGCCGTTGAACGGAGATCAGAGTAGCACGTCGATTAGGGTAAACGCGACGCACAGGCATTCTCAAGATGTCCGAGGGATGGGAGCAATTCAAGCGAGCTCGCAGAGAAGGGCGAGCACGGATCCGAGAGCGCAAGATCAAAAATTTACGCACAAACCGAGCGATCCGATGACGTCTCGGCAATCGATGGACGAGAGCAGACCGTATAATTGGGGTAAAGAAAGTAGCGGCGCTGCGGGTGGTGGTGAGAGTGGTGGAGATGCGATAAAAGTTGCCGCACCGCCAATGTCATCGGACGCTATACCGATCACGCATTTACCTTCCGGAAGATTCGTGTACGGACACAAATATTTACAACCGTTTGAGTTCACGTCCTTTTGGTCGTCGAGCTCGAATAACCGATCGGGCGTCCCAGAGCGTCGGTTTGATGCGCACGAGTTTCAAGAGAATCAGAGAATGATGAATGAAGATACTTTTGTGGTTTCTAAATCCGGCGAGCGCAAATCTATCGACGAGTTACGATGTCCCAACGAGATTCCCAGACGGTCTTTGGAGGAACATCGATCTCGCAAG
>JACLAA010006287.1_pt1 | contig 97184 bp, 77 predicted proteins | sample 8027891 | NCBI WGS metagenome assembly JACLAA01 (sample SAMN15724900, study PRJNA655200) | protist metagenome | isolation source: fluorescence activated cell sorting (FACS) single amplified genomes of... | place: Spain: Blaines Bay Microbial Observatory, Mediterranean Sea | collected 2016-01-19 | reverse complement strand
CGTAGAAATATTAATATTACTCGTAAAACAAAAATTGTATAAAACGACAACAAACGATGGGTAAGCTTACAACTTGTGAAGGCAGGTTTTGGATGAATGCTTCAGTGTGCGCGCGTTCAGCGTCGTGAAACCTCAAATTTTGCCTATTGTAAAAAAGCAGCCCATAGGCTGTTTTTTTGCTTAAAAATGTGTTAAAATTGTACCATACCATGGTGTGTGTTACCATACATACTATATAGGGGTATGAATTTATGAAATTACGAGAAAAACAAATAATTTGACCTGTTTTTTAACTCCATATCATGTCCGACGGCCTAAATAATTTTTCTTGAAAGAAGTTCTAGTAAAGTACGGTACCTAAAACACTATTGAGAGTTTTGCCTCTATTGTTTCGGGCTTATAAATGAGTATTCCCACATTCTTCAATGAAATAATAAAAGAGGTCACTGACAGCGTGAAGGTACGCATCGTTCTAATTATAAAAGGGTGAAGAAGATATTTCAAAACTGTACAAGGTGGATTTCTCTACTGAACAACTTTCGGAAGCCCATCTTCAGAAACTGGCTACGGTGTGTGCTGTTTTTATAGTAAAATGAACGGATAATTTACACTATGCAGTTATGGGAACAAAGATTACTAGCTTTAGATTCAGTTAGGACTAAACCAATCACTGGTGATGGAGAAACTTCTGTAGGATACATCAAAAACTTTCTCTTTCTCTTTTTCTAATTTTACTTTTTAGGAGAGGTATTTCGTTACCAAAATCTTTTCATAAATAAACCATGCAAATATAATAAAGGCCAGAAACGTTGCAGATGAACAAAGAAGAGGTGAGTCAAAGTTATTGCAGATCTTATTCGTTAAAAAAGTTGCTAGGTGAATTGAGCTCTTAATGTAAATAAAATAATTAATATGTGATGCTTTTACTATAGCTAGTTCTGCACCATGAAAATGCTAGAAGTTTGAATGCATTCAGTGATGATATTTCGGACAGTGACGATAATTCAAATGGTAAATAATATGATGTATTCTTTCTAATGTATAATGGTATGTTCTAGGTGATGCTGCTGAGTTACAGGATGATATTTCAAATTTGATTTTGGCTCAGTTTGAAAAGGTGACACGCTCAAAATCAAAATGGAAATGTGTTTTGAAGGAAGGTATGATGAACATCAATGGGAAAGATTACACTTTTAGTAAGGCTACTGGAGAGTTCCATTGGTAATTATCTATTCGTGAAGGGATTTGGACACATTTATAGTTCACTCATATTCTAACTCAACATGTTCTCTCCGTTCTTTGATTTTCTTCTGCTTCTGAAATCATTGCAATTCTATTAAACTATTAGTTTCTCTTAAAAAAGTTAAATACCAAGGCACTCCTATGCTGTAAATGATCTTCTTTTACTTGAACCTTTTCCTTTCAATATCGAATCAGTCACATCTTCATGGGTAGACAATGAAATTATTACCTTCTGTTCAACGATTTTTCCTTCATATTGAGAGGAAGAAAAACTGTAAATATCATCATAAAGACCAGATTTCAATCGCTTCTGCATAATTTGTTTGAATATTAATTTAATCATTTAAATCATACGAATACCAATAGTTCCTGTTCAATTGAGCTATCAATCCGAGCAGCAATTTGTGCCTTTATTTCAAAGTAAGAATTTAAATATCAGAGTTCTATATAGAATACCTTTCCCTCTGAACGTTCTTCTTTTTTCTTCTTCATTTTTGGGATAGAAACAAATTTCCCTCTATTATAAGAGCACTTAGAAACACAGATGAAAGCTCTCGGAACAAATTACTTTGTATTATTTGCGAGATTACGTGCCCGTATCAAGTATTGCGTAATTTTAGTGAGCCTTTGCTTGTTCTTATGCACAATGAATTTAGGCCTGTAATAAAAGGGTCAGCATGAAACAAACTGCTCGAACAAGTGTACCAATATTCCAAAGCCTTGGAAACCTGACGGAATGCTTCGTCATAGTTTTCATTCAAACGTTTAAGCTGCCACATAGTGGCTGGCGTGTGTGCTCTCTCTACACTCTTGAGACAAAGAAATAAAGTACCTTAAAATTGAATTTAAAGCTTTTATCTAAAAATTACGAAAAGCCGGATTCGTTACCATTTTGTTCTAATATCGTAGAGTAATTACTGTTTGCCAACGGACAAGAACTTCTATTGCATAATCCAGTCACATTGTATACATTCCTACAAAATGTAAGAGCTTGGTCCTTTTTAACTTTATAGCTACAGTGCCCATGGTTGATAATCTTGTCGTTGTTTAAGGTCACATAAAGAGGTACTTGGAGTACAGTTAAATCCTACCTGCCAAACAACTTCGTCACTTTGCATGAGTTATCACAGCTTTGCTGTTTCTCACGTAGATAAAAAGGGGTAAATTAAGCGAATGATGTAGGGCGAAAAAACAATAAGGGTGCTTTTCTTTGAACGAGAAGAACTTTTAGGGTATCGGGACTAGAGCTCCCTTGGACCGCCTCCCGGCCCGTTAAAAACTGAGGGAAGGGAGAATTTTTTTTTTCATTTTCGGGATTAGGCCTTTTTTGGATGTATGGCACGATTTGTTTTTCAATTTTTTTTTCCAGTTCAAGCATCAAGAAAGAATTTTTGTGTAGAAAGTGCATAGGTAAGGTACCACGGTACCAGTGGTACCTAGGATAAGTAACTCAAGTCAAGTTTAAGCTTAAAGTAAACGTGTACAGTCGGGCGAGTTTCAAAAGATTACATGATCACAGGTTATACCTCATTGTGATATAAAGCCCACCGGGTTAAACTCCCCGTGGATAGTAAACGTTTGACTATTAAAATAGTGAAATAGGTCTCTCTCCAGGTTTAGCTTACGAGCTTACGTTGTATTCAGCTAGCAACAGCTGAACTTCAAATAGACCCTAAATATGATCTTGTGATCTGCTTACAAACCTATATATCTTTCAACTAAACCATTACGGTCTTGTGCTTCAGTATCAGGATGGTTAAAGGTAATCATGTGACCTTTATTCATTTTTTCTATCCGTTTATCCTCTTTGACATAAGCTCCAAGTGTTCCGGTAAGTATCGGTGCGGCATCATTCCAGACATATTCAACGTGTCACGACACAGTCATTTTCATCCAGGTGAGCATTACGGCCTAGTCTAGCTTTTCTATCTTGGATGATATCTTCTATGATAGATACGAAAGCACTAATAACATCTTCTAGATTCGTCATAGGTTTAGCAAGTGCTAAAGAACTGCCAATTTGACGTTACATATAAATCTATGAATATGGAGAGTCTTATAAGAGATACAAAAAGGACAACCAAAACAAACTGCAATAATGCAACAGGTTCAAGCCTTATTTTTCATCAAACATTTCTCACTAATTAGATCTAGACCTCGACCTCTTCGGAAGTAATATTAAACACACGTTGAAAATGCAGAGTGCAACTTGAGAAAACATGACACATAAAAATTCAGAGAAAGGGTATCCTTCCCGGACGTTCGTAATTATAAAAAAATGGTAGATCAAATATGGCTGCCATAAATATCTAATACCAAGGGTGAGATTGTAGCATGAATCGCAGAGAAGATTAAAAAACGACCCTCTCTTTAATTGCCTCCTCAGAATTAGAAAGAATGTATTCAGTTCTACAATTCCATCTCTGCATGTCTCCATGGAGTGCTCAGGATATCTGAGTGGGTGTAACAGGATACAAAAGGTCAATATGTGATGTAACACTATGAAATTTGCCATCCTAGGTATAGATTCTGGAAATGTGATGATCCAAGTTGTATCTAATACTATGTATATGGCAAAAATCTTCGTCACCACGGAACTATTCACCAAATTTAGAAGTCCAGCCACACAAAGTGAGGCTAAAATTCCTACTATCGGAATATTTATAAAATCATGTATTTTATAAGACCAAGATCGTACTTGGACCCCAGACTCCATGTTTATTTCAAATTCAGCGATGAAATTTCGTATCCAATCCCGACTTTTTTAAAAATTGCTCGTCTTTTATTATTTTAAAACGCAGTTTCGAGTGCAGGTTTTCTTTGGTTGAATCAAACAGAAATCGATAGAAGGTTATTTTCAGATGATACAAAACATAAAACTACTGTATAAGCATCATAATACTGTTCAATCAAAACGTTTAGACTTTTTTCTTCATTGACCATTTTCTGTTTTATTTTAATGAAATAATTTACACAAAAATTCACTTATTGAAGCTTGAAGTTTGAATGAATATAAAATCGCCGTTAGGTTGCGCAAAGCGGATTTTTTGAATGAAAATGAAAGACAATAGTGTGTAGAGTTGATGCGTGTTGCGCGTTACTTGATGCGTGGCTCAGATATTGCGAGTTTTACGTTTGCAATGGGTTTTTATTTGTCTACTCGGCGTTCAATTCCCCATGGAACTAAACCCTAAACAAGAATAGGAAAATGTGAAAGTCGTTCACATATAATCACATATGATAACAACATAACACATAATCGGAGGGAATAATCAATACGGACAAATTATTCGTAAAAAGTACAATAAGGTGGCAAGACGGTATGTGCACGATTCTTTTTACATCATAGCAAATATAAGCGTCCTTCAACAGATAACAGATAACTCTTCCGTGTAGAAGACCTAACGAAAAATGTCAAATCACACCTTGAGCGATGTCGAGGAAGGAAAGGATTACTCTTTTCCTATTCAGGTAGTCTAATTTTTAGCTTATTTAATGCTGTTTTAGCTGAATGAACCTCAGGAAGAAGCAATTCTAAAGTTTTGGGAAGAAATAGACGCTTTTCACCAGCAGCTAAAATTAAGCGAAGGCCGCCCTGAGTATGAGAATTCCTTCTTTTTTCCATAAACCTTATTTTCTCATTAATAGTTTCGTGTTTTACGATGGACCACCTTTTGCTACGGGTCTTCCCCATTATGGTCACATATTAGCCGGAACTATTAAGGTAAGGGAACTATTAAGGTAACAAAACTTTCCATATCTTAAATTTTTTGAAGGATGTTATAACACGGTATGCTTCTGCGACTGGTTTTCATGTCATTCGTCGATTTGGATGGGATTGTCATGGCTTGCCTGTGGAATATGAGATTGATAAGAAATTAGGTATGGTCTCTAGACATAATTTTCATTCATTCTGAGAAGATGTGAAACTGTAGGAATTAAGAGCAAATCGGATGTCCTCAACATGGGAATTGAAGTTTACAATGAAGAGTGCAGAAAAATAGTGATGAGATATGCTCACGAGTGGGAGCGAACAATAACTCGGTCAGGCCGGTGGATTGATTTTCGTCATGATTATAAAACATTAGATTTAAAATTTATGGTGAGTCTTGTTTAATTTATTTTGTTTTTGTTTAAACAATCTGAAAGGAGAGTGTGTGGTGGGTTTTCAAGACATTGTTTGACAAGAATCTGGTAAACTGCGTTTGATTTAAATGTTTTGATTCATATTTGGATTAGGTCTATCGAGGTTTCAAAGTTATGCCATATTCAACAGCTTGTAATACTCCTATATCTAATTTTGAGGCTGGTCTTGACTACAGGGATGTTTCAGATCCTGCAGTCTTGGTACATTTTAAAGCTCTTATTCACCAGATTTAATTTTTAATTTTAAATATATCAGGTATCCTTTCCTGTGGTGGATTGTGATGTTAAAAGTTCTTTTGTTGCATGGACAACTACCCCATGGACTCTGCCAAGCAATTTGGCTTTGTGTGTAAATCCTCAGTTCATCTATGTTTATTTAAAAGATCCTGTTGGCACGGTTTTTATTGTTGCAAAATCTTGTATTTCTGTGATTCCAGGTGCTATGAATAAAAAGAAGAAACTTTCAGATGGTTGGCAAATATGCAAGGAAGTAGCGGGCAAAGAGTTGAAGGATTTGAGATATAGGCCTTTGTTTTCAATCTTTGAAGTTGAGATGAAAGATACCGCATTTCGTGTTTGTATTGATGATTACGTAACAGAAGGCTCAGGAACTGGTGTAGTGCATCAAGCTCCTGCATATGGCGAAGATGACTATCGTGTTTGCCTCGCACATGGGATCATTTCAAAGGGAAGCACATTACCGGATCCAGTTGATGAGAATGGCTGCTTTTGTTCTCCAATACCTGAAGAATTGATTGGAAGAAATGTGAAAGATGCAGATAAGGATATTATCAAAATTTTGAAAGAAATAAATAGACTTGTTGATAGTTCCCGCATAGTACATTCATATCCATTTTGTTGGCGTTCACACACTCCATTAATTTACAAGGCAGTAGCGTCATATTTTATAAAAGTAGAAGATTTGAGGGAAAAATTGCTTGAGAATAATAAGCAAACGCACTGGGTCCCTTCCCATGTCAAGGAAAAGCGCTTTCACAACTGGCTTGAAAATGTACACGATTGGTCAATTTCACGGAACAGATTTTGGGGAACTCCCATTCCTGTCTGGACTTCACCCAATGGTGAAGAGATTCGTGTAATTGGTTCTGTTGAAGAACTCGAGCGCTTGTCTGGGGAAAAAGTGAGTGATCTTCATAGACATTTCATTGATCATTTGGAAATTCCTTCTTCCCGAGGTACTGACTATCCCAGCCTTCGTAGGGTAGAGGATGTTTTTGATTGCTGGTTTGAAAGTGGAAGCATGCCTTATGCTCAGCAACATTATCCTTTTGAGAACAAACAATACTTTGAGAGGAATTTTCCGGCTGATTTTGTTGCTGAAGGCCTCGATCAAACGCGTGGTTGGTTCTATACGTTGATGGTACTTTCAACTGGTCTATTTGATCGTCCAGCATTCAAAAATCTCATTTGTAATGGTCTTGTTTTAGCATCCGATGGAAAAAAAATGTCCAAGTCGTTGAAGAATTATCCTGATCCGTCTAAGATATTAAATGACTATGGTGCTGATGCTTTACGCTTATATTTGATCAATAGTCCTGTTGTTCGTGCTGAGCCACTTCGTTTTAAGGAAGAGGGGGTATTTTCTGTTTTGAAGAATGTCTTTTTACCATGGTATAATGCTTATCGCTTTCTGGTCCAAAATGTTCGTCGTGTAGAGAAAGAAAAGCAGGTATTATTCACTCCAGACACTCTTAGTGATACAAAACTAAACGTGCTCGACCGTTGGATTATATCAGAATCGAATACGCTTGTTGGTTTCATTCGAGCTGAAATGGAAGGGTATAGGTTATATACAGTTGTTCCACGTTTGATCAATTTTATTGAACAACTTACGAATATCTACGTTCGATTCAATCGAGGAAGATTGAAAGGAAAAGATGGGGATACCGATTGCCAGGCCGCTCTTTCGGTGCTCTTTCATGTATTGGTTCTATTATGTAGAGCAATGTCTCCATTTACACCTTTCTTTGTTGAAAAAATGTATCAAAATTTGAGGCAGTGCCTTGAAAGTTCTCAAAATAGTATACATTTTGAACCATTTCCTGAAGTGCAGGAGGATTTTCACGATGTAAGAATCGAAGCTTCAGTAAAATGCATGCAGAATATTATTGAACTAGGACGAACTATTCGTGAGCGTAAGAAGATGCCTTTGAAACTGCCATTGTCTTCAATGACTATTGTTCACAAGGATGCCGTATTATTGCAAGATATTTCTACAAGCCTAAAAAGCTATATCACTTCTGAATTGAATATCCGAGACATTAGTATATCTTCGGATCCTCTTCAATACGCCGACTTACGTGCAGAACCGAATTTTACACTGTTAGGCAAACGGTTAGGTAAAAAAATGGGAAGCATTTCAAAGATAATTAAGAATATGAGCACAGAAACTGTGATGGCCTTCCAAGCTGAGGGAGCAGTGAGCCTTGAGGATGAAATAATAAATATAAGCGAAGTTGTACTGCGTTATGAATTCAAAAAGCTAACGAATTCGGATAATGTAGAAGCCATGCTAGGAGAAGATGGGTTAATGATTTTCATGGATATGGAAGTTCGCGAGGAACTGGTGGATGCCTGTATTGCAAGAGAAATAGTGAACCGTATACAGAAATTAAGAAAACAAATTAGTTTGAAAATTGATGATGATATAAGAATATACTATCAAATAATTCCTGGTCAGAGCAAAAAGTTAAACGGCGATCTATTGAGAATACTTTTTGACTTCGAAACCTATTTTGATGAAAATTTGGGGACCATTCCACAAGCTGAGAGTGAAAGTAATTCGAATGTTTTGCTGACGCATGATTCAGTCACATTAAGTTCCGGTATAGGTTTCAAATTGAAGTTGTGTAAGCCTGTTGTAAAGATAGACTCTGAACTTCTTCTTCAAACTTGTAACCATGATTTTGATCTGTATACAAGTTTTAAAACACTCATACTCTCTAGAGAGTACTCTAAGTTTTTGAGAGAGTTTCAAAAAAGCAACAATGTTGTAACACTGGAGTGCAATGGACAAAAGATAAACTTACGAATGGGCATGGAGGTACAATTATGATGAAAGAAAGAGAAAAAAACAATTAATTAATAACAAGCTTCTGCAAGAAAGTCGCTGATTAATTATCAACTAATTCTTCGGTGAAGTGGGAAGCAGTTTTGAAAGCAGTGAAATTGTCTCCATTCACAACTGGCATAATTTCAGTCTTGACATTAAAGGTTAATAAAATTTTCAATATAAAATACATAAGTTACCTCAGCTTCCTTATCAATTTGTTTACAGCCTAACTTCGATTTACCAAGATACCCGAACTCCTCAGTTATGTCACAGTTTTCATGAATACCATAAATATGTGAGATATCTGATACTTTAATTAGTGCATTCCAATCTATCGTTTTCCAGAGTTCCATTTCTCTAAAATTTTCAGACCTCCCCACGTGGAACTTAAAATCTTGAGTTGAGATGCACAAATTTCCTGCACGTTATATTTTTCAGATTTCGTTGGTACATCATTTTCAGAATGTCAAATACCTTTATCGATACTAAGGTTCAACTCTCCGCACGCGTGATTTCTTCTCAATGTTTTTCGCAGGTCAGGAGCTAGGTGCGAACCGAGATATAGTAAAATATGATCTTCCATCATATAAAAATTTTCACCAATACTATTCAAAGTGAATCAAATCAAATGTAAGTTTCATAGGAATATAACAATTTATTCACGTAGCACTGATGAGATAAGTTCTGCCGTACAAGTATACGTTTTGAAGATGCAAATTTGTTTACAAACTTGTCCGTTCTACACAAAGAAAAAAATTCTAGAAAAAAAAGAAAAACCTTCAACGTGGGGAGTAGTCTTAGCTTCTGTGTTTAGGGTCTTACATTGATTCTTTAAACATAGGGTATACCTTGCAAAGTTTAATTTGCAATAAAATAGGAAAGGGTGATTACTACCTCGTTGGAATCTTCGTAACAAAGATGATCGGAACCTCGAACTTCTGCGGAAGCGTCACAAGAGAAAAATCATTTCTGACTGCATATCAAAGAACAAAATGTGTAATTCATTCACCTGCAAAAAAGATACCAATGTGTGTAGGGCACTTTGGAATTTTTGAAACAAATAAATTTCCTCTAATTTACACAAAATCTCAAAATGAAAGGAGTAGAATTTACCTGAAGTTGCCACGGGCTAAAGCACAAGTACTGGTAAAAACGCAACTCATAATTTTCAGGCAACTATAGTCATATCTCTTCTATGAATATCGTAGATGGCTTCATCTTGCGAGACGGTTGGAGAGGCTATAGGATCAACTGTTCTAGCTGCAGATATCGGGGGCACAAATGCTCGTTTTCAGGTTTTATTTATAAAAGCCTTTCGAATCACACGCACACACATATTTATTTATTATGTAGATATGGAGCCTTAGTTCTGAACGTGGTGAAGATGTGCTTTTGATGGAACAGGTACAATATTCGTAATCTTGAAATTGTTCATTTTGAGTCTCTTGCAGGAATATAAGTGCAAGAATTTTCCAACATTTGAACTGTGTATCAAAGAACTCTTAAATGTAAAACATTATGGCCCCAATAATATATTATTCATGTTTTTTCTAGTCATCAGGAATCTCGAGTATTGATAGAGCTTGCTTGGCTGTTGCAGGTCCCGTCAAAGCCAACTCGTGCCAGGTTTTCTGTTTTGAACTAATTTTATTTGCGAACTTTATTTATATCAGATTTTAGATGACAAACTTAAGATGGAAAATAGACGGTGGAATTTTAGAGAAAACTTTTGATATACAAAGTGTGCGTGTTATGAACGATTTCGAGGCGATTGGATACGGGATTCACGAGCTTGAGGAGTCGGATCTTTTACCCCTGAACAATTGTTCGAAAAAGTATTTCCACATTTTTTCTTAATTTCAAAGCTTAACATCTCCAAGCCCAACAGGACCAATATCTCTGATAGGACCTGGGACTGGCCTAGGAGTAAGTAATGGTCCATTGTTAAGTAATGAGATGTATAATTGATTCATTAGGAAGCTCTTTTGTTTTGGAACAGTTCACTCTCCCAGTATGAAGTGCACTCGTCTGAGGTGAAATTAATTAATCAAGAGAGGCGTACTTGTTCAAAACTTTTGTAGGGTTCTCATGGTCGTTTTGCACCTGTCGGTGATTTGCAATGCAAGGTAAGAGACTTGTATATTTTGCTCAAAATAATGTAACGGGTAATACCCATTAGCTTCTAAAATATATTGAGGATGAAATTGGGGTGAGGCATTCATTTCAATTAAAACAACAAGAAACAATTGATCTAATGAAATCATCATTTTTGTTCACATATAGGAGTGTGAAGTTGAACATGTGTGTTGCGGTGATGGTCTTGCAAGAATTTACAATTTTCTTTGCATAGAACTAAATGCTGACAAGCCAACTCTAGATCCTGCTGAGGTATTATATGCACGCAAAAATTTTGATGAACTACTATTTTTCTATTTTATCTAAGATTACGGAAAAGGCACTTTCTGGAACATGTTCAATATGTGCTTCAACTGTGACAATGTTTTTGGAAATTCTGGTTTGTATACCAAATCTATTTTAAATCATTTAATATTTTTACATGACAAATAGGGGACGGAAGCAGCGAATCTAGCCTTAAAAGCATTGGCTAGTGGTGGGGTGTATATTGCCGGAGGTATTCCTGCACGTCTCAAGTCAATTTTAGAGGACGGAACACTACTGAACTCTTTTGTGCGAGAAAAAAGTCGTACAACATTTCTTCTATCAACTTTTCCACTCGTTGTCATTTTAAATCCGTCTGTTGGTTTGATAGGTTCTAAGGTATAGTTATTCTATTTCATGATCAATACAAAACTATAAATTTGCCTAGGCTTTTGCGAGGCGCCTGTGTCAAAAGTGAAAAGAAGTGTTATTATTTTTTGTAAATTCCCTTCTATTGCTATAGTAAAAGCCAGCCAGAGCCAAGAGCTAAAATACTCCAGCACATGCCTCCCCAAAATGCTCCGCTACTTCCGAGTAAATCACAAAGAAAACCTGCCATATAGTTCCCAAGTCCTAGTGCTAAACCCTGAGATAAAGCTGAAATAGCAAAACCTGTTCCACGTACATTTGGTGGCATGGTTGCGGAAAGAACAGCTTTCATATTTCCTTGCGTCATTGACATATGAACACCAACAATTAGGTAGCCAACAAATACATGCCATGGAGCTTTAGCAAGTACTAGTACAATATCCGCAAGCACCATAACTGCAAAACCACCAAGGAGCATGAACTTTCTGCCTGATGCTCCATTTAAATCACCCTTATCTGCTATGACTCCCAATGGATACGTAAGAATTGACTGAACTATATTTGTTGCAAACATCAATATTGGCAAGTAAGCAACTTGCATCCCGATTGCTCGGGCATGCAAAGTTACAAAAGCTTCACTAAAGCGAGCCACCTTTAAAATAGAGAAAACAAAGAGAGCTCGCCAGAATTCCCTGGGAAGCTGGACAGCTTCAGACCAACTCCAGCTCCACTCCCCCCACCCAACTATCATGTCACTACTTTTATTCATATTTTTTGATCTATCATCGCTCGTGGTCACCCGGCTTTTTTCTTCATCGGCCCATGGATCATCAGCCCAAATATACGCCCGCTCCTGCAGATCTTCTGTGCCAAGTGCTTGAGTATGTTTATGTTGTTGGACTTCTCTGTCAACCTTTTTGATCATCGTACCAGAAGGCGTTCGTTTCAGCTGAACTGTACTCTTTGGAGTAAATTCTCCATCATCTAAGCCTTCAACGACTTGGTCTAAGAAAGGAGCCACAACAACAGCTCGTTTTTGAATTTGCAATATCCACTCTCGAACATTTTTCCATGCTCGTTGTCTGTGGTGCCATGCAACATCCCTACTCATATCGCGACACTCAATACGCCTCCATCTTGCACGAAGATGCGGCATCGCAAGTGGTCCACGAGCGTGACGCCTCCAGCTTGGTAAACCGCGACCACGTCCAGGACGAGGAGTATAATTTGGTTTTTTCATCGCTCTCTGAGGATTTTTCACATAAGATAATAAGATTACTATGGCAAAAATAGAAGGAATAGAAGCAGCGGTGAATGTTGCACGGAAGTTGTTTTGGGTTAGTTTCATGCAAACAACAGCCGTAATCGATCCTAAAACTCCACCCAGTGTCGTCATACTTTGGTGTAACCCGTAAGAACTGCTACGTTTTGGTCGTGGGGATAGATCAGCAATTAGTGCATCAGTCGGAGCAGCTCGGATTCCTTTACCAAATCTGTCAAGAAGCTTCGCCAACACAACCCATTGCACTGACAATGCACTTGCGAGCACTAGCTTCATCATAGCTGTCATTACACTACCAACAGCAATTACTTGTACGCGTGATTTCAACATATCTGACAAGACACCACTAAAGACTCTGCTAAAATTTGATATGACAAGTGCAAAACCTTCAACAGCACCTATTCGAGTGTTGCTGAATCCAAGTTCGGAGTGCAAAAATACAGGTAATAATGAAAAAACCATGCACGTTGAACTTGTCCATAGAAACCCACAAGTTGCCAATGCCCAGATGCTTAAATTGTCAACTGTATTTGAAACAATCTCTGGAAGTTTCTTTCTACGCATTCCTGGGAGTTGACATATTAGATATTGCACTAATCCTGCACCAACACCAATTTTTTTCAGACCGTTATCATATCCTTCATGGTCTTGCTGATTTACTTCGAGCTCATTCCCATGATACTGCCATCTTGTAGATTCAACTCCTCCTGTATATGTATTTTTTCCAACTTTTCCAGAATCAGAAAAATCTTCTGAACTTAGTGAATTTTTGATTATTTTTTTCCAAGCTTGGTTTTGAAACCTAGTTGGAACTGTTCTATTTCTAAATCGATTGCACCGCTTACAGAATGAAATTAATTTGTTGAAATGACGATTCTGTATTTTGATTTTCACACTCACAGAAGTGTACGAATTCATCACGATTGTAAACTGTATCTAAAAGCTGAACGTCAATTTTTCTGAAAAAGACTCGATGTAGCTAGCGTGGAAGAATAAGATATAACACCGTATGAAGATAGGGATAGGACTCCCATCATACTCAGGTCCCGATTATATGTTTATTACTTTATACTCGAATTCTATACGCTTCTAAGAATTTAAGCAAGTCTTGTGAAGAGAGAAGAGTAAGAGGTCACGCGATATAGATACAAACGCTTTAAAGTTTTTTAGTCAGTTTTGTATTCTTCTCGTTTTCGGTGGCACGGTCGGGGTGCTTCTATAAAAAAATTAAAGTTGAAAGGTAGTTTAGGGTTTCAAAATCACAGTTTTTTCGTGCTTCGTTTTAGTTTTTTTTATGGATTGCAATGGATACCATGAATCAATGGTATGGTAGGGGTATGGTACCCGTCATATACCATTTGGTAAAAATGTGGTTTTGTAAAGTACCATGGTACTCCTAAATTGGTAAAAATGATGCTCGTATGAATTAATCGATGAGTTTCAGCTCGTTCCATATTGAAAGTGAATGATACCCTTCTACATTTTACTCTTTGAACAAGGAGGATACTTTTTGCAAGTTATGTTTCAGTCTGAAATTTAAGAGTTCTCTACAATTTGTATTTTATTTGGATCTTTGGAGGGAGGGCTCCAACAAGGGAATCATTCAGGGAAGACAATAATAAAAGCATTGGCATATTCCTACAATGTGGACCTTTCATGGTGGCACAGTCGTTTTAACATGCTGTGTAATTGTACTTATCCACTTCTTCTTTTCCAACTGTAATATCTTTTGTACAAAATTTGATTCTAAGTTGTGTAGAAGGATAGGTGAGAATCATAACAACTTACAAAGCAGAAACCAACGTTTAATAAATTTTGCATCAGAAGAAGTGAAGAGCTATCGTTCATTTCATGACTTTCCATATTCATTGAATTATGTTAACAGCTTACGCTTTTATGTTTTGAATGATTCAGACTCTAGTGACCTGGCAGATGGCATGCTTAGTGTAAAACAGCGCTTTCATGAATATTTTGTGTCAGATTCTGGTAAAGACTTTCAAGATGCAATCAAGCTGCTTTTTGTTCAATCCCCACTGGATAAAAAAGTACGTCGTCGCATCAAAGTCATTGTTTCAGATGCAAATCTGGTTACAATATATTTCTCAGAAAGAATAGAAGCATTTCTTGCACTAGGACGGTTAATGGTTGCAGCAAAAAATGCACCTTTTGGTCTTGTCAAAAGCAAGCAAGCATTAATCGCTGCTGGAATGGAATTTGACATTAATGTAACAGTTGAAGAACTAGGGTTCAAATTAGATACGAGTTCAGGAGGGGTGCCTCCAGTGGAGAGGTTGCAAGATTTAACTATTTCACTCTCACTCTATGGGTATCGAACACTATTTATTTACATGGAAGATACATTTGTGGTCGAAAATGAACCTTTTTTCGGTTACATGCAGAAGCGCTTCACTTATGAAGATTTTGTTGCACTTGGTAAGACTGCAAAATCAGTTGGAATCGAAATTATCCCATCCATCCTGCTAATTGATGATATAAAGTCTCTTATCAAGTGGCCAATTTATTCATCGATTCTCCAAGCTCCTCCGAATAATGAAGAAAAGTATGACTTGTTTCATCGTGTTATACTTGCAGTGTCCGAACCACTAGAATCGAAACGCATTCATATAAATGTTGGTGAGAAAACCCATGAGTATTATATTCAAAAAGTTTATGCAAAGTGCTCCAAATATTTAGGAAATATGCAAATTGATAGAGAATGTTTCAATAGCGAGATTCAATCATATAGTGCGCATTTGAAAAGAGTTGTTGATATCTCAAGAAGTTTGAATATTGTCCCAGCTTTCTATACAGATTCAATTGAAATTTGTCCGAAGGAACAAAGTATCAATCGAGTGAAATTTCCTGAAGATTGCAATGTGGATGTAGATACTGAGACATTCATTCAGCTAAATGAAGCGTTAGGTGATAGTGAAATTGAGTTTATACATAGAAATTATGCCTCAGAGGAGAGTGCATTCGATAAGAAAATAAAACTATTGGGCTCTCCAGTGGATGACGACACAATTCTTAAACAGAAAAGAAATTGGAGTATTTGTCTTAGCCTGTGGTCGTGGAACAGATTTTGGGTAGCTTTATACTGGTCAGTAAACATGATGGAATCGGGATTTACTGCAGCATTAAAAAATAATATAAAGCATGTTTACATTACCGCATGGTCACACGATGGTTCAGAGATATCAATGGCTTCAGTTGAAGCTGCACTGGCTTTCTTTAGTGAGCTTGTGCATACAAAGAATGAGCAAAGTTCTCGAAGTGATGTCATGCAAAGAGTAGACGAGTCATTTAAAGTTTTGTTTCGCAAGCCAGCTTCTTTTTCGGACATGTTGGTCGCATGTGCTCTAGATCAACCATCAGAATTCCCAGTTGGGTGGGGCATTACAAATCTTGCGAAATGGTTGACTTGGGAAGATCCTTTGACGGCACATCTGAATCCACAGCTTGCAGAAACGAATTTGATCACACATTATAGAATACTTACGGATAATCTCGATACTAAAATATCTCAGTTTCTTAGACAACTGAGAATGCAAGGGTCCGAGTTTGACGGTATAGAATACCACCCGTTATCATTTCCTGCAGCATTAGCACGTTTCCTTCATAGAAAGCTCACTTTTTATAGAATATTTTCCATTGCTTACTCCAATAACGACAAGAAACAAATGGCAAAGTTAATTGGAAGAAGAGTTGATGGGACTAAATTATCAGAAGTTAGCGTTTTAGAAGATTTATTATTATGTTTAAGTTCACTGCATTCATTACATCATAAGATATGGATGTTAGAGTTTGACCCTCTTGGGTGGGCACAGATTGAAAGTAGGTATGGTGTACTTAAAATTCGACTAGAATCAACAAGAAAATTAATTTTTTCATATCTTCAAGATGAAAGTGCAGCAGTTCGTGAATTGAAGAGCTATTTTTTTCAAAAAGCTAAAATTCATACAGTGGAAGTGTTCGCTTTGCCCCTTTTCACTTGGAGCCAAGCAGCGTTTCTTGGTCCTACAGAATAAGTATTATTCAAGCTAGGCAGAACTTTATTGAACTTTGTATTAATTGATCTTCTGTCATCCATGATATTTTACGCTGCTTCAAATGCGCATCATAACTTCTAGTAATAGTTTTAACATCATCATAAACACAGGAAGAACATATTTTGTTCACTTCGTGCAAGATAATTTCACCATGGTTAAGCAAAACAGGAAAACTTGATATTTTGTTCAAGATTACCAGGGATTTCCGAATATCATACCGACTTCCCTCTCTCAGAAAATTTGTAAAAGTATGAACTAGCTTCCTATGCCAATCTATCAACTTTTTTATTTTAGTTTGTGAATAAATCATATCACCCTCTCTTTTAGTGGACGACATATGGGAACTTTCTTTCTCAAGATGACCATGACCATAGTTGAAAAAAATAATTTTTCTGAAAGATTCATCTAAGAAATATCCGTAATGTTCAGCTTCGAAGTCAGTGCAACATTCTATTTTTTTCTCTAGATCCTCTATCACCACATCAAAATATTGGAAAAAATTGAAGTGCTGTATATTCTGCCTTAAACTCTCAAAAAATTTTGCAGTAAACATGGCATCCGAGATAGAAGTACTGCATCGAGGCAAAACTAAATTTTGCATGAGATTGCTGCAAATACTTTCTGCTCTCTCAGGAAGATCACTCGGAAAAATATTACTCAGAGAACGCAGTAAAATTTGCGTTCGATAAACATCTTTCTTCTGATTGAGTTTTTCGAGCTTTAGATGACTAATGCAATCACTAATATTCTCCAAAGTAATTTGCTTTGAGCTAAGACTGGAAGATTTTGTATCTCTGTTCTGGAATGTTAATTTTGATATCATGTCGCTGTAACATCTTTCTGGAATATGAATGTGATGTAACGAGAGGTTCCAGAATAAGATACATAGCCTGTCATTGACTGAGTACCACTTTGATGTTCTATGAGCTGCAGAAAACAAATTTCTTGTATTCAAACTTTCTAATTTAGAAGTCTCTACAAACTCAGAAATTCGGAAATGTTTCCTATGAATTTTGAAAACTACATCTGGACTTAAATTGTACGATTCCTTTAGCATCAAGGCACTTGGAATGCATGATTTATATTCGCTTTCAGTGTAGGCAACTTGTAGAAAGTCTACAAATTGAGCAAAAATTTCATGGGAATAATCCAGTGCCCTTACCAATAAATGTAGTTTTTTTAATTCAGAACAGAAAATCAAGGATTGAAGGTTTCTTGCCATAAGAACTAGGTAAGGTTTTATTAGTGAATCCGAGCCATGACTCTCGAAAGCATTTCTAAGTCTCCGTATACTTTTGATCTTTGGTTTTGAAAATACATTACAGGCATTTGAAATCTGGTTCTGCAGCTCTTCACCCCCAGCCAATGATTCTATTTGTTCTTTGCTCAGGTTTTCAAGTAATTGATTTCTGACCATGGCTAGCAATATTTCCTTCAAGATGAGGAGTTCTGCAGTTTGATGATCTTTAATAGCGTTCAAAACGTATTGAAGCAGAGCCTGAATATCAATTGCCACATATTTTAAGCTTGCGTATCCACAAAATTTTGTTAACGCAGCGAACCAAGAACAAGCATTTAATCCATCCTCTTTCATTTTTTCTTCTTTTCCCAAAAACATAGTTAATATCGAATACACAAGAATATCAAAACTTAAGTAAGACATATATTTTAAAGAATCTACGGCTGGAATCACCATGTTTGAATAAGCCTGCACTTGATTAAGTATAATACTTGATGTTGTTAATGGATTGCTATGAGCAATCTTACCAATTTTCCTCCCAATATCCTTTGCATTTTCTTTGGAAAGTCGTCGTAGAGCTCTTTGTATTTTGGGTCTTATCAAGTACTGTAGATTCGAGATATTTGATATTGTCCACAAGTTATAGACCCGATAGCGAGCATGTTGTGGCATACTTTTTAGAACTGACCATATTTCATCTGCTATTGCTGGATTATTCGGAAAATACGAGAGACTTGGGCAAAAGCAAAGTCCAAATGCTTTAACAACTAAATATAAGTGTTTCTCTGATTTTGATTCTATATTTTGAGCAGTTACAGTCAAACGCAAATATCTTACTAACGAAATATAAAGAACCAAATCAGCTGCTGGAACACGTGCGCCCAAGCAAAGCAATAGTTCCAAAAGCTTAAAATGCCATAAATTAGTACTCTTAAAATGAGAGAGATTTACCAAATATTCTGATTCCTCCGCACAATGTGATGCATCAAGTAAGGAAGAAATCATGCTCAGTAGGGATATTTTGATGTCAGGTCGACATTGAAAGCACTGGAGACGTAATCCAAGATGTCGTAAAATAAAGCTTGTAAAAATAAGTTCTTCATAATTTAAAGAAATACGTAGTATACTGATCTTTTCAAGTATTAAATATTGAATTACTTCCATATCCCATAACTGAGCAGTGCCTTTGCGCATATTTTGCACATTATAGTTCAGCATTAACCATTTCTTAAAATTTTCGGAATTACTTGAGCTGGAGAAATCCAATGAACAAGAAGAAAGTAATTGAGTGAGAACAAATTCTGATGTCAAGTCCAACTGCGATACAGTAGTACTATCCATCCAAACTTGTCGAGATAATGTACTCTTTTCTTCAAGAGACAGGCGAAACTGTGCAGAATAATAGAACTGATAATCACAAAACTTTAATAATTCATTCAAAACTTTTTTGTAAGACATTCTGAATGCTTTTGACAACGATGAAAGCAATAAGAAAAATAGACTGTTGCAAACTTTCTCAAAACTGCCAAATGCACGTAGCAAGAACTTAATAAAGTATACCTCAGTGTAATTGTCTGATAAGTGAAAAAGAAACAGATGTACCATTCCGCTCGATGCAGTTTTTCTGGAGTGAATTTGATAAAGTTCGCATTGAGTGCTATAATCTGTATTATTTCGAAGATATAACAATCGTTTCAACAAGCGCAAACAACCATCAACATTTTGTGTTCCATAATTTTTCTCGCTTGCATTCGTAGCATTTTCAGAAGAAAGGGAATGAGACAGCACAAGAGTGCATGAATCTCCTTGTATTGTACCATAATCGCTCGCAAAAGCATCTAACCACAGAATATCTGGCAGATTCGAGTCGTACATATATTCTGTTTCGATAGGATCGAGTTGCTTCGAAAAATTAGTTATATATTTTTTCCTCTTCCCGCATAAATCGCAACACCACGTAACTGTCAAACGTACTTTAACCTCCCCAGAATTATTAACGATAATATCTAATTTCTGTTCTAGTATGCACCCCGTTATATTTGATCGGATTTACGGATTTCGGAAGAAAAGCGACTTCTCTGTGACTATGTCCACGGATAGTGTTATGAGAAAACATAAGTAAGTTCTACTTTCAAGGTATATTTAGGGTTTTATTTTCTCATCTCTATTTTTTCCATTTTTTCCCCATCGTGGATGGCGACGTCTTTTCATTTGACGTCTTGCATTTTAGAATTACGAATACGTACGACTCGTATTACAAATATTTCCATTAATTAAGCAAATGAAGACGAGATCGGACATGCAAGGTTACGATATATTCGATCTCGGCGGATTCGAATTCAATGCATGTGTTCATAATGTAAAGAAAGGAGCTTTCAGTTCAAAACAAGCAACTAAAACAGGAACGACCATTTGTGGCGTGATCTATTCTAATGGAGTAGTTCTTGGGGCAGATACAAGATCGACGAATGGAGAAACTGTGGCCGATAAAAACTGTGAGAAAATCCATTACATTGCACCGAATATTTACTGTTGTGGTGCCGGCACTGCTGCGGACACGGAAGCTGTTACAGGTATGCACATTATATATTTTTCCATGTCCCACTTATTTTTAATCTTAAAGGAATGGTATCTTCTGCACTCTTCCTTCATCGTAAATCAACACTTCGGGAGAGTCGTGTTGTATCTGCGCAAAGTATCTTGAAAAGTCATTTATTCAAATATCAAGGCCATGTGGGCGCTGCATTAGTCCTTGGTGGCTTCGATATTCACGGTCCCCAACTTTTTACAATTTTTCCTCACGGTTCCTCTGACTGTCTACCATATGCTACAATGGGTAGTGGGTCTTTGGCTGCAATGTCCATATTTGAAAGCGACTATAAAGATCATATGAGCGAAGATGAAGCAAAGTTGCTTGTTGCTAGGTCTATACGCGCGGGTATATTCAATGATTTGGGATCTGGATCAAACATAGATCTCTGTGTCTTGAGCAGAGCAGGCACGAAGTATTTTCGTAATTTTGAAATTCCACAGGAACGTGCATACACTCGTGCGGAAGGATATACGTTTGAAAATGGCACAACAAGTTTAAACAAAAGGAATTTTCAAACCGCCACTTCCACAACAGCGGAATCAGAAAATGCTCTTTAATTATTTTTGCGCATGGAATAAGAAAAATTTACAGAGGAAGAGTTGTTACTTGTTGCTCACTGTGTGATTTTAGATATAGGTCCTTACTAGTTAGTTTGTAAATTCATAAGCCAGCCTTACTTCTCAAGGAAGCGAAAAACATCTTCAAAACCCTCTCCAGTAAGGCAAGAAATTTCAATCGGTGAGAGTTTTGCCCGGAACTCCTCAACTACTACACTAATTGATCTACCAAGCTCGGAAGCTGAATTTGAAACTTTGTCAAAAGCTGCCTGAAACTTCTCAAAATCAGATAACCAGGTCATAATCTGCTTTGAATTGGTTATGTCTACCTTATTCAGTAAAAGAATTAGTCGAACACGGGATTTATACAGAACACTTATCGCTTGCAACATATTACTAACAAAAACTTGTGGATTATTATTTGAACGAGAGGTATCAAGGATGTAGAAGAGAAAAGTTTCATATCGACTTGCAATTGCTTCAGTAATTATTGTTCCCGAAGCCGACCATGTAAAAATTTCTATCTGTCCAGGTGTATCAATAACGATAAAATCTATTTCACTTCGACGCCTTTCACAAAGTGATATAACTTGGTCAAATCTTGTTGCAAAAAGATTAGCAGCTGTTAATATCGCTCCATTAGGTCCTAGATTGTAGTCTTTCATCACTTTTTTAAAGTTGACAGTATCACGAATATCTATATTTGGAATGTATGGAAGTTTAGTCGTGGCTGGATCGATGTTCACAATATAGGTTCGCATTTTCTTTGTGTGTGACGACGAATTAAATCTCTGAATGAAACTAGTTTTCCCAGATCCAGCCATACCTACAACTAAAATTGCAACTGTTCTTCTCTCAGAAGTTTCTGGCATCGTAACTACCCTCGTTATCTCGTCGAAGTACTGTAACTTCTATAACTTTGCTATTCTCAGCAAAAATACACTTCAGTGTTGTCAATATTACGTAGTGAGTATGAGGAGAACCTATGAGGAGAACGCCTTATACCCGTTCGTTTCTGCCTACTTCTTTGTATTTTGCCGCAGTTATTTTTTACTTTACACGCTAAACTGTTACGAAATAATGTTAAGTACACTTCACATGACAGGATTTAGACTTCTCTATGAAGGAATGGAGTTCCTTTGCTCTATTCCCTGCCAAGTGTTTGTTTTGTTATACAATCAAAACGAACATTATCATGGGTATGTAAAACGTCTTCAGGTCGAATTCGGCAAAAACAGAAAAATTCTCGTTTTTTTCACAAAAATTCATTTTTTTAAATTAAAGAAGTGGTCTGTCTGTAGACACATTGTTCTCTGAAGGAATTCGTCAAAAGGTAGTAATATCCTTGATATCGAGAATTTTAGAGCTACTGTCGTTAGCCCTAACATCACGAACAATTCAAACGAAAATCCATTATTCTTATGAATAGATAAGTTTTATATCGAGAGAAAGAAAGATACCACATCCTCACACGAACATAAACTTATCTGGGGTGTGAAGTCAAATTCAAAAGACTTGCCGCACCCAGAATCCTCAAAGGAAACTTGAAGTATGAGGGAGGCGTCAGATATACAGGCTGCGAATTTTGATACATTCGCAGTCTGCATGATAGCGTCATGGTACATATCTAATATTGGAGTATTATTGTTGAACAAATACTTGTTGAGCCTCTGGGGTTTCAAGTATCCAATTTTTCTCACTATGCTGCACATGCTTTCGTGCTTAATCCTTAGCATTGTTGTTCGTTTGACAGGATTAGTTCCTCGTCAGCATATCCGAAACAGACGGCACATGTTCAAAGTTTCTGTTCTTTCTCTTGTATTTGTTGTATCTGTAGTTGGAGGGAATATCTCACTCAGGTTCATACCAGTATCTTTTAATCAGGCAATTGGTGCAACTACCCCTTTTTTTACTGCGTTGGTGAGTTTATTCATTTATATTGTAAGTTACACTGATTTTCATGCGCATCAAAGCTTTCTTTGTGCATATTGAGGAAAAAGGAGACGGCAGAGGTTTTAATATGTTTTCTTTTCTTATTTCTCAGAAATTTGTAAATAGGTGTATATAACATTAGTGCCTGTAGTAGTTGGTATTGTTCTTGCAAGTAACAGCGAACCACTTTTCCATCTTTGGGGATTTCTTGCCTGTTTTATGGCGACATTTGCGCGCGCCCTAAAGTCAGTATTACAAGGATTGCTTCTAACAAACGAAAATGAACGGTTAGACTCTTTGAATCTACTCTTATTTATGTCGCCAATTGCGTTGGGTAAATTTTATGTTCCTACAACTTAGCAATAGTTTAACTTACTTTCTCAGTAATCTTGAGCATATCTAGTAAATTAATGGAGCCGCTGGCATTTGAAACGATGTTATCGAATTGCAAATCTAGCCATATATTCGGATTCGTACTTATCTTGAACTGTAGTATCGCTTTCTTAGTGAATCTTAGCAACTTCATGGTTACGAAATGTACAAGTCCTTTGACTCTACAAGTGTTAGGAAATGCGAAGGTGCCGCTTCAAAATTATTCATTAGGTCAGAACTTACACTGATTAACATTAATTTAGGGAGCTGTAGCTGTAATTGTTTCCATTTTGCTTTTCCGGAATCCAGTGAGTAGCACAGGTATGATTGGATATACAATCACAGTCTTCGGGTAAGTTCTTCACTATGGCCCTTTGTCTTCTTAGGAGCTTTCACAGGGTTGTTTTCTATTCTGAAGCGAAAAAAAGAAGTGGAAAAATTTAGACTAGTTCAAAAACGAAGGAGTTGATGTACGTATCTCTGATGTAGAAAGAATCAATATTAATGCGGTATTCCGGTGATCCACAAAATAGGCATAATTATATATCATCTTTAAGCGTAAAAAATCTGTGTTCTAGCAATTCCTCAGCTTTTTTGCGACTGAAACGACTTGGTGAAAGCATATTTGCTATCATTTCATTTCCTGCCCCATTTCCTTCATCGAGAACTTGTAATTCTCCAATAGATAAACAGCAGACATCTTTTCTCCATAACATAAAATCGTACCCACATTCCTCAAGTTCCAATTTGAACATATCCAGTGCATTCGGATCTCTAAGACGTGGTACGAACAGCTGTAACATAACTAAACCAATAGCAAAGATATCGAACTTTTCTGGCATGTATTCTGCCCATAATTTGTCTAAGTTACCACTTTCCGGAATATTGGTACTAGATGGCAGCAGGTATTTATCGTTTGGTTTCGAATATCTAGGATCAGCCGGTCCAATGCCTGGCTCATAACTTATTGGCTGACCCAAACACAAGGCAGCACCACCTAAATCTATAAACTTAACTCCATTCTTTGTCAAGATAATATTTTCTGGCTTCAGATCACGGTGAACAATCCCTATGGCGTGAATTTTAGATAAACCAACTAACAAATCAGTGCTGATACACCGATATAAATCAAACGAAGAGGAGCTACTGCACGAAGTGTAAGAGCGGCGAAGAAGTTCCAAAGTTTTACTTTCGCTTAATTTCAGAGCGTCATGAAGTGTATCTTCTGCTTCGTATGCCCACAATAACCATAAGCCTGCGGGAAGCAATTCATCGTAAAGATTTCCTGAGTCGCGCTCATCTATTTCGCAACACCCGTAGAATTGTGCACAGGATCCTTTAGCATTTCTGTGTATATATTCATTTATTTCTAATTCAGAATCGAGAAGTTCATCTGCTCCCATGACACTTGATTTTGAAGTTTTTAGAACAACTTTTTTTCCTTTCCACTCTCCGAGAAAAACTTTACCGAAATTCCCTTCTCCAATCAAACCGTTCCGATACACTCGGATATCTGTTGGGTCTACCCCAACAGTTCTTCGTAATACTCTTGGGCCACTTTTTTCTCTCTCTTTCTTCTGTTCCCAATACGTGGAAACTTCATCTGGACCTGAACTACTGACAGATCTAGCTCTACTAAAGTTCAATATTATGACATTCTTGTCGGGAGATTCACTTAAACATTCTAGTATATTATCAAAAAGGATGTTTGGACCACAATGATAATAACAGCCATCAACTTTAATGCTTATTAGAATATCACCCTTATCTATCTTTCCAGTCTTCGAGGCATTTCCACCTTCTAAAACTTCTGCTACTATTGCCCCTCTAGAATTCTCAATACTTTCAAGAACTATTCCTAGCGGTCTACTTATCTCAACACTGAAGTTGTAGGCATCGTAGCTAGGAGCTGCACATGTAGAATGTCTTTTGTACATTTTTTCTACCTTCGCAAATTTCCTCTCAGAATTTAACCGTATCTTGGGAAAGCCTGAAGAAAAACTCAAAAGTAAACTTAGACACATTTTTCTTGCTCAGTACTAACTTTTCCTTTCTAAATTACGTTAACAGTCTCGTGTGTGTGAATCTATTAATAAACTGTAGCAACTTTCACGCAATGCACTACCAGGTATTTGTTCTGAACGAAAAGTTTTATTTTCTTTGAAAAATACATCCGAAATAGTACCATGTATGACCAGTTGTGTTTTAATTTCATTTTTATCATTTTTACCATATGCATACCTATGTACCTACGTATGTTTGGGGTGTTTATGACCAAGAGTCACAATTCGCACTTTTCGCCTATTTTTTAAAATTTGTGATTTAAGACAAGTGAAATGGAGCACAAGAGATCCAGAAGCGTATGGCAAAAAAAATAAGCACAGAACATTTCTTTAGCGTCTTCCGATGGATCTAGGAGAGCTAGATAGCGAAAAAGGGGTTGATTTAGCAGTGAAATTGCGCTTCTGCCCTAACAGCAATGATTTACTATATCCGAAGGAAGATCGAGAAAGGCAAAAGTTAGTTTATGTCTGTAGAAATTGCGACTATATGATAGATGCCGACGGTGATTGTGTATATCGAAACTCTATTGCTCATACATCAGATGAAGTCACAGCTGTAATTCAAGATGTTCGCACGGACCCGACTCTGCCGAGATCGAACGATGCTCGTTGTTCTAAATGTGATCACAGAGAGGCAGTATTTTTCTCGTTAACGACAACGGATGGCATGTCCTTATTTTTTCAGTGCGTTTCGTGCGCACACAAGTGGAAGGATACGGGAAATGCTGTGGAAGAAAGCTAAGGGTGAAAGTGACTAAAAATTTCTTACAACCTAAGTGAAAATGGCCCCGTTTATTACTACTACGTATCGCGTATGTTTAGAAGTCAAATTATTTTTCTAGTTAGGGAAGAGCCCTTTTAGCACAACTTTATCTAGCTTCAAATTGAACAACTACGAAAACATTTAAAGTAATTTGAAAGAACCTATCGAGTATATACGGAAGTCCACTTACCTTGCTTCGTTCTCTTTTTGAAAAGGATACGATACCCGCATTCTCTGCATATGACAATATCTCCAGGGCGTAAAACAACTTCAGAACCGCAATCTATAGAAGCAGTGTTAAAACGGAACGAAGGGAAAAAAGAAGAACCTCCACAATTATACGCGATTCCGGGATTCGTACGGGTTGGATGATCTTCATTCATTTCTTGCACTCTGCTATGACCTGATTTTCCCACAAGTAACTCAAGCTGGCAATTGATTGTGCCTTTGGGAAGTACCAGTGTTGGCTTAGAAGGGGAGAGTTTTGACAAATCATTTTGGGTCGACTCCGATTCGTCACTTATGTTTAGGGTGTTAACATTTTTTACTTTGGCAAATTTTTATTTGAAGAAAGATGTATTTGTTTACCAACCTTGATTCTATCTTGATACGCCTCATTAATCCATTCGAAAAAGCCGACAAGAACATCTGCCCGAAAATGTTAGTTCTAAGCTCAGGAAGCATTCAACTTGCACGTAAATGCACGAATAATGTGCAGCGTAGTAAGCGTGCCTCAACAGTAGCCTCCCAACGTGACACTTCACGCAGAGAGGAACTCCAGAAAAGAAATACAGCTACCGTTTCCACGATTTTGTCCGGTGAGTTCTTGAAGTCAAATTCTCATGCACTCGATGTTTTCATGACCACTGTAAATTCGCGAATCGGAATTCTTTATAAGCTTAATTAAGCTCAGTTCGAACCTTAGACTTCTATTTGGATTATTGTCTCCAAGATTATGTCCAGAAGCGCTTAAACTAGTCTAACTAAAGTTTTACCGCAGGTTTGTCTATTGCTTGCTTACCGTCCGAAGCTTCTGATGGGTTGTCGTCGATGTCCTCCCAGGTAATCTAGGTGTTAATGGCTATCCACTTCTCATTCAAATTTTCTATCCTTTAATACAGATTTTGGAAATTTCTGATGCTGCTACACCATTTCTTTATGTCGGGTTTCTTGCTTCTTCCCTTGCTTTCACTATTGGAACAGTGAGTTACATCCTTCTTCTATTTGCTTAATTTTACATTTTTGAACTACAGTACCTTGCATTGACAAAGATCAAGTTGATCTAGTCAAAATTGTAGGAGATAGTTTTAATTCAATACGAGTCGTACAAAAGGTACACTTTTGTTTTTCTGTTTCATTGTTCCTTTTCAGTTCCAAGATGAACTCAAAGTTTTAGACACAATGAAAGTATCATAAACTACGCGCATCCCCTTCAATAGTTCCTACACATATCTAATTTATCCTTGATGTGAACTCATTTTTGTGCATTTCATGAGGTTATACCACTCCAGGTGGCCAGAAACACCATTTCCTTAACAGATGATGAGAAGAGGTCAGCACAAGAATAATTACTGGTGTGAAGATTTGAAATAAGATTTGAAATAACAACTGACAGAATCATGTAAAACTTCGAAAATTGACTATAAGACTTTTCCCTCAATAACTCTAGCTACGTTGCACTAGCTTTAAACATATCAGTGAACTCAATTATCAGAAGTATACATCTGGATTCCTGAAGCAGAAACAGCCACATTTGTTGGATGGTCAATTATCGCATCAATCAGACCGTAACTGACTGCATCCTTAGCAGACATGAAAAAATCACGATCAGTGTCCTCCATTACTTGCTCAAGAGGCTTATTTGTAAACTCTGCAAGATATCCATTCAGCGTGGATTTGTGATGCATGATTTCGTTAGCTTGAATTTCAATATCAGCAGCTTGTCCTTGTGCACCTCCTAAAGGTTGATGTATCATTATTCGACTATTTGGAAGACTAAATCGTTTCCCCTGTTGTCCCGATGCCAAAAGAAATGCGCCCATCGAAGCTGCAAGACCAACACAGACTGTTGAAACATCGGGTCTAATATGTCTCATCGTGTCAAAAACAGCCATGCCTGCAGTCACTGACCCGCCTGGAGAGTTGATATATAAAGTAATATCCTTTTTCGGGTCGATGCTATCTAACCACAACAACTGGGCGACTATTAAATTACAGCTATCATCGTCAACAGCTCCACCCAAACGTATGATCCGCTGAGTCATAAGTTGACTGGCAACCCCTTGAAACCTTTCCATAACCTGAGCCGGTGGTCCTCTCCCTTGCTGTGCATAAGCACCATTCCCAGAACACACTTCAATACGTTTACTATATTCTGCGGGTTTAAACCCAGGGTATCGCTTCGAATTGCACATGCCTTTGATGTTTTTCTTCACGCTGCATTTAGTTTGCTCCCTGAGAGGATTCAGGACTCCACGAGACGACGCGATCGAAGCAACGCTCATGTTGGATCGTTTCGAAAATGCTGTGAACCTACTTTATCTCAAAGGCAACTTTTCTTTTTCTTAAATTCTTTTCTACGTACGAAAAAAAAAGTTCAAGTGTTCTTTAAATGGACTTTATGGCCATAAATATTACCACTTTCTGTTTTATTTTGTATGCAACAATTTAGTACGATACACAAAAATTCATTTGATACCCCACCCCTTTTTTCCCATTTTTTCCCCTGCGTGGGACCTCAGAATGCTTTAAATTTTTCTTGTCGATAGAGCTGAAAACTGCAGATTCGGAGAAACTGCAGAGTGATTTGTTTTGAGTATGCGGATAAGTGCTGAAATATATAACGCAAGCTTAGCCCACCCTATTCGGACCAGTCCTTGGAGAAATATTAAGACTAGAATCAGGAGCAAAACTTTCAGTATGAGTTCGATTTCTTCACTTTAAACTAAGGTATGATTTACGCACAGGAATAGAAGCCTGAAAGCTTGATCACACGCTTTTGAGATGTATTGCTTTCAATTCGTTTTCCTGGCTCTGTGTTCTTTGATGATTGCTTCCTTTCAAGTTGATGTTCAAAAGATTGGTGATCTCGGTATCCTATCCCGAGATTTTAGTCAAAAGCCATTCTGGCAGTCTTCTGAAGAAATTCAAGATCGACTTAGTTCTGAAGGTCAGTTTCATACAAGTGATTCCGTATTTGACACCTCTCTTGAAGAAGAAATTGAAGCTTTAGAAAAGAAAAATAGTAAAAGACAAAGTTCTCCCTCTGGACTAGAGACTTTGAACTACAACAATAGTGATGTGAATGCAAGAGACCAAACTTTACGCAGATGGCCTCCTCCACACTGCAAAGGATCATACCCTGCATATCCTCCCAAAGTGAAGAATGTTGAGTACGAAAAAAGTACCGAGAGCTTTCGCAGAAAACTTTTATCTGAGGCTCCAACAGAGTTGCTCTTAGATAAAAATCCCCCAGATATGAAGTTTCAAGAAGAAATTTATGAGTATATAAGAAATTTCATGGCATCTCCTACCCCGTGCACTTACAAAAAGTGTCCAGAAACCAGTAATGGCTTGCAAGAAGGAAAATCGCATGTGTACCCGTGGCCCTGTATCTTTAGAACCCGTAACGAACAGTGCTTATTCAAGGAGGAGGGAAAGTATAAGTTGCCACCAGCTTTGGAAAAAGATTCTTTAGGAAGTTGTGCATTCATCGGTACTGGTGATCAGCTTCTTCAGGCCAAGTTTGGCGATGAAATAGATGCTCATGATACTGTTATTCGTTATAATACTCCAATTAAAGGTTATGAGAAGAATGTTGGGACAAAAACAACTTTAATGTTTGTGAAAGGACACTATAAGACTTCTGCTAAGCCAAAACTTGGTTATTTTGATGCTAAGGTACCTCTTCCCAAAGGAGCAAACGTTTATGCTATCGACACTGACGTTGGTATGCGACCGATGAGAACATTAAGAAATGAACTTGTAAATATTTGGCTGAAAAGAAACAAAATTAAGGATGGCAAACCAGCAGCTGGACTCATGCGAACTCAGATGCTTATAAAATCCGGCTTATGTACCTCAATTGATCTCTATGGGTTTTCGACAAAGGGGAGCATTCGAAGTGGGAAATACTTTGATAAAAAAGCCATCGTGACAAAGGGTCATACGATTGATTGGGACGGCTGGATCTTGTCTGCTATGATGGACTTAGGTTATATTTGTGTGTATGGATCATAGAATTAGATTCCGCATAGAGAATTGGATCCGGTGATGGGAAATCAGGAAATGAACAGAGTTTCAGAGCGGTTTGTCTATGTAAATGGAAACTCTCGTTGAAGAATGGTATTTATTGAAATATAATAAAAAGTACTATCTAAGGGTCACCCCTAACTCTTCTACCATTTTCCTTCTCACAGAATCTTGCAGCTCATTCACCTCTTCATCAGTAAGAGAACGTTCCATGGATCGATATACTATTCTAAAACAATTCGAGGTCTTCCCTGTTTTTGAATTGTGAAACTCATCTATGAGCTTAACTTCTTCTACAAGATTTCCAGCTATCCCACGGACTAATTCACACAAGTTATTTTCAGTAAAATTCGTCAGATTTTCTGGCAACCAAAACGAAACGTCTTTCAAGCATGGCGGATATTTAGAATAGCTTTTAAATTTTTTCATGCCAAGACCGCCTGCACGGAACATTTGAGCTCTGAACTGATTGCTAAATCGAGGATCATCAGACCAGAAAAGTCGGATATCAGGGATGTCAAATAGCACCATTGCCAAACGCTCCAGACCAAGCCCAAATGCCCAAGCTTTTTTGCCTGGATTGCCAGAGTCGTCTAATATAGACTGCTGCATGACACCACATCCAAGGACCTCTAACCATTCTCCGTTAAAATAAATTTCCAACTCATAGGAAGGCTCTGTAAAAGGAAAGTATGCATCGACCCAACGCATTTCCACTTCACCAAAAAGATGCTGAGCCAATCCTTCTAACGTTTCTTTTAATTCTTTGCTGACAACTTCGACTTCGCTCAAATTGTCTGAATTAAGTTCTGACGCTTCAAAAACGCGCACTCCTTCCATTTGATGAAAAACTGGAAAGTGCGTAGCATCAATGGTGTCACGACGATACACGTCTCCTGTGATTAGAAATTGTTTTTCTCCACTCTTCAGCTTCTCATGTTGATGCGCAGAAGTGTGACAGCGTAAGACGCTGTCTGCATTGACATAATATGTATCATTTACTGACCGAGAGATGTGATCTTTAGGCACCAATACAGAATCAAAGTTCTCGAAAGTTGATACTATTGGATAGATGTCATCGAATCTTTTGAACGTATCGTTTCCGAACTTGGAGTCGAAATAGTCGCCAATCACGTTTTTTAATATTCCAAGAGGGTGATCAGGTCGTTGGTGTAAGTTTATTCCAAGTCGTTGATAAATATAATCTGAGACATTATTGTGTGGGTCCCCTGTGATGACGTCTGTTCGAGAGAGAGGAGATAAAGTATTATTAGTAAACTATGAGAGTATCCTCCGTGTAGTAATTAGGCTCTTCACCTTCTCTTTTTATTGCCGAAAATGGCTTAGAATACTCGCGTCCAGAGTTCTTTCGAGTCGTAATAGTTGAATAAGTGTTCTGTAATACTCTGCGTCTTCCGGTACAAAGATAAGAAGGAACTGAAATTCTGCCCCTGGTGTTTCCACAAGAAAGAAGGAAAGACACAAAAACTTTTAGATTGAAAGAAGAAAGAAAATGAAGATATCCTTACCCCCGCAAGCGACTACCCATCATGAATCTCAAATGTACTTTCGTCTTATTCACACCACATTTAAACATTTGTTTTACTCTCTGCGCATGAAATTCTGAGCGGATTCGGCCCGGCTTTGTTGTCTCCTAAAATCCAATTTGGTTCAACCTAATAAAATACCCTAAACTGCCACATTGCGGCGGAAGGAAAAGCTTTAGAAAGAGTAACTAGTTACGTTTCAGTCATATAATTGAAGTATCTTTCTTTTCTTAACTCAAAGTTTTAACGGGTTTACCAAATATATAGACAACTTACGTGACAAACGCGGGTCCATATTTTACAATTCTCCCCAACGATAGTTATTCCGATACTGCTGCGTATTAGCATAAAGCATTAATTCAGTTCTCGATTCTGTTAATTTTCACTCCCATTCTCAAACCAACATTCCGATATATAATGGCTGATTACACAATAAAGCCATCCGATGAATCTCACGTCTATGATGCATCTACGTGGCCATTATTATTGAAGAATTACGATCGCTTGATGGTAATTTGATCATTATTAGATCTCTCATTATATTTATAACGTTTTTTATAGGTTCGCACCGGACATTATACCCCCATTCCCTGTGGTTATTCACCCTTGAAACGTCCTATATCAGAATATATCCGTTATGGAGTTATTAATTTGGATAAACCAGCTAACCCCTCCTCACACGAGGTTGTTGCTTGGTTAAAGCGTATTTTAAGAGTAGAGAAGACCGGTCACAGTGGGACCTTGGATCCAAAAGTAACAGGTTCCCTCATAGTTTGCATTGATCGTGCCACGCGTCTTGTGAAGGCACAGCAAGGTGCTGGAAAAGAATATGTTTGTGTTTGCCGTTTACATAACCCTCCTAAAGATGGGAAAACTTCAGTGGAACGCGCTATTGAAACGTTGACTGGTGCGTTATTTCAACGTCCACCACTGATTTCTGCGGTGAAGCGCCAACTTCGAGTTAGAACTATATATGCAAGTAAATTACTTGATTATGATGCAGAACGTAATCTTTGTGTTTTCTGGGTATCATGCGAAGCAGGAACGTATATTCGAACTTTATGCGTTCATTTAGGTCTCGTTCTTGGCGTTGGTGGCCATATGCAGGAGCTCCGTAGGGTACGTTCAGGAGCATGCAATGAAAACAATAATTTGGTGACAATGCATGATGTTCTGGATGCACAGTGGTCCCGAGATAATCTACAGAAAGAGGATTATCTTCGACGCGTGATTATGCCTCTTGAAGTCTTATTGACCAATTTTAAACGCCTTGTAGTCAAAGATTCGGCTGTGAATGCAATTTGCTATGGCGCAAAACTAATGATTCCTGGTCTCTTGAGGTATGAAAGTGGAGTTGAAGTTGGGGAAGAGTGTGTCTTAATAACAACAAAAGGAGAGGCAATTGCGGTAGCAGTAGCTCAAATGAATACTGCTATAATGGCTACGTGTGATCATGGCTGCGTAGCAAAGATTAAGCGTGTTGTAATGGAACGAGACACCTATCCGCGGCGTTGGGGCCTTGGACCGACAGCAATTGCAAAAAAGAAATTAGTTGCTGCTGGAAATATGGATAAATTCGGTATCAAAAGTAAAAGTGTACAAGATAATGATACGAACAAGTCCATTGAAGTTACGAAAGAGGGAAAAAAGAAGAAGAAGAAAAAGGACGAAAAAGAAAAAAAGTAGTGAGACCAGTAGACTAATTAATACAAAGCCCAAAGCAGAAACTGAAGCTTTGCCTTTAAAAACTGCCCAACTATGTCCCACTTGTTTATAAAACTAAGTATCAGCTTAAAAACATATATGATGAGAATAAATGTAATAGAAATCTATCTTGAATGAATTCGTAAAACAAAAATACACCCGTCGGTTGTTTATCTAGTTCTGTAAAACATGTAAAAATCCACTGCAACTACTAGTATCGCAAAATTGCTGAATATTTTTACTTGTGCTCAGAATACCGCCATACTTTCAATTCATGATCTATTTTATTTAAAAAGAAAGAAACTATAGCATTGTTGTTTCTACCAGTGGTGACTGCCACGACTGATTTAAATGATTTTTCATGAGCTCTTTTCACTGGAACAGTATATAAAACTTGTTGTGAATTTGAATCCCACACATAGATTTGCCCATTTTCTGAACCACACATGATCAGTTCAGCTTCCTCGATTTTCATGTAGCAGGTAGGTAAGCAAAATTCTCTGTTCTTATGAGAAATGTATTTCTTTAGACTTCTACCTGATTTGATATCAATCAACATAATGGAATCAGATAAAGTTCCAAGCAATATGTAAGATGGATTAGGTGTGCAACAAAGGAATGATACAGGTATTACTTTATCTCCTGAAACTGAAAGAGACTTTAGGCAAGCTCCACTATGTTTATCCCAAAAGCGACAACTTCCGTCATAGCTTCCAGTCAATATCATAGTCCCATCCACACTAAAACAAATGGTAGAAATAGGGTCGGCGTGAGCTGGTATAACTAGTATGCATTTTCCATTTTTAATGTCCCATAAGCGTAAAGTTTCATCCAAAGAACCACTTGCTAACACGTTACTACTGGGTAAATTGAAAGCACAGCAAGTAACAGAACATTCATGACCTGCTAGTAAACGAATGCACTTGCCTGTCCAAGAGTCCCAAAGCATGAGAGAAGTATCATCTGATGCAGTAGCAATAATTTTATCATCACTACTCCAAGCACAGTCACACAAGCCTCCGGCATGACCCACAAGAATCTGAGCCAAGTTATGTGTTTTCATGGACCAAATTCGACAAGTTTTATCTCCAGACACACTTGCAACTCTTAACGAAACGTATCGAACGTAAAAAGGTTATAATTGTTACGAAATATAATTCATATACCTACCTGGATACATCGTTGGAAAATTTTGCTGATGATATCGTTTTTTCATGCCCTCTACAAGCAAATTCGAACTCAAAACTCCGTGAAGGAACAGAGTCTGATAACATCATCACTTCATAGAAAAATTGATTCAAACTCTTCGTGGAACATATCTATCGATATAGTTGGTTATGATAAGGATTCAAAATTCGAGAATGTATTTAATTTGACTTCACAGTTATTTTTGTGACTTGAATGGGAGTTTCGAGAAATATGATTTTTTTGTGGATTTGATGTAAATGGAGACATCCCCGGAATTGAATACCCCAAATCGCGCCGAAAGAGTAAAGGTAAATTTCTAAGTTTATAGGCCAATATGATCATAAAATTTAATCAAGAAGCTATTCAAGAAACTGAACGAATCGTCGAAATGGATTCCTGACAAAAATCCATACACAGGCAAAACGAAACGGAAAGTTGAGGCAAAAAATATGTGCACCATCCGGGAGTCGAACCCGGGTCTCGAGCTTGGAAGGCTCATATCCTAACCGTTGGACTAATGGAGCGTGTTGCAAACGACGATTGTAAAATATATGTTGTTTTTTTGTTTCCATTCATTTCACGTGTCTAAATTTCAAAATCTTTACAAAATAATATGCATACAGGTACTTACCACATCCCATTCAGGGATAGTATGCCATATTTGAATTTTGAACTTTTCTACTCGTAAAATAATATTCACTCATTTTTCGTATGGTATATAGTCCTCCTCAAAAGCAATATTTCACATACATTAAAGCCTGACGTACAAAGACAAACCCTAAACAAACCGCAAAAAATTCGGTTTTGAATTTTCGAACGGCGCATTTCACTTTGCACGTTTATCATATATCTATCTAAGATTCATTCCTCACAAAAAGATAAATAAATATAACGTCTCCTCCTTATATCAATAATGGAATCTGAGAAGCAGTTTCGTGAGTTACAGGTATGTTAAGGGTGTTGTTAATTTAAGTCCCTGCTTATTAACGTCTCATTTTCCAGACCTATGCAAGACAAATCGTGGCGAAATTAGAAGATTACAGAGAAAGAGATAAGATAAGGGATGCCGAACTAGCATTGGTTAAAGAAAAGCTTGCAATAGTGATATCTTCTTTTGAAACAGAAAAAGCAAAGATTATTGCAGAATATACGCTTAATTTTCACGAGAACAAAACGAAACTTGCTGAACAAGAATATGCTTTGGCATCTTTAAAGAACTCTTATGATGAGTCTCAGCGAGCGAGATTAAGCTGTGAAGAGAGAATAAATGAAACACAAGATGAGTTAATGGTGACCATGAGAGAAAATGAGATTTTAAAGGCTAATAACGAAGAGTTGCGGGAGACTATAGCAGATCTTTATGATGACACGGAAATTTTGAGGAAAACTCTTCAAAAAGCATATAATACCATGGAAATGGCATATCATAGCCATAAGAGGGGTAGTGCCTCTAATATGATTGGCAAACAAAATTCAAATGTTAATCAGAATCTCGACTCGGAGGATGAAACCACTCAAGAAATATTGGTTGCATTACAGAAAGAAATAGCCCAGAAAAATGAAAAGGTTGTAGAAATGACTAAGTTACTTAGAGAGAAAGGGGATGAGATAGTTGTATTGAAGGCAGAGAATATGAACTCTCTGAATAGAGTAAAAGATACTGATATTTTAGCTAAAGTGAAACCTACCAAAACTGGAAATAGTCTTACTTCCTCAGGAGTGCGCGGAAGAGACGTCAGTCAAAATGATATGATTTTGAAAGCACACAAACCTGGATCAATAAGAAGTAATGCATCTGATACCAAAACTTTACCACAGCAGTCTTTACGTAAAAAAATGGGATTCGAGGCAGGAAAGGATTTGACGAGAGGCAAACACGAAGAAAATTTAGTACAAGAAGTGAGCAAATTAAAGAAGAGACGGCGACTACTGAACCAATCGACCATAGAGGACATACAGCGAGTGTAGTGCTCATTAAATTCAATATTAGATATGATATATTTCACTGAGTAATTTTAAGTACTTCTATTGTAATATTTGAAAAAGTTATCGGCGCACTGTGACAGGAGCATAGAAAATTAAAAATTTACCAGAAAAATTTAAAGCTCGTCATGGTCATCAACATCCCCAGACTCTGAATCCTCCTCATTCTGTTGATATGCTTGCGAAACAATTGGGTTGCAGATCCCCTCAATTTCTTTCAGTTTCTCTTCGTATTCTTCCTTGTCTGCTTCTTGGTTCTCATCTAACCACTCAAGAACCTCCTTCACTGCGTCTTGAATAGTAGACTTATCGGACTCCTCAAGTTTATCGCCCAATTTATCGCTGTCTGAGACAGTATTTTTCATGTTGTAGGCGTAAGTCTCCAAACTATTCCTCGAATCGATTCGCTCTTTAATTTTTTTGTCCTCCTCTGCGAATTCTTCAGCTTCTTCGACCATACGTTCAATTTCTTCCTGAGAAAGTCTCCCTTTATCGTTTGTTATCGTAATTTTCTCTGATTTACCAGTTCCTTTATCTTCCGCACCAACGTTTAGAATCCCGTTTGCATCAATTTCAAACGTAACCTCAATTTGAGGCACACCCCTTGGTGCAGGAGGAATCGATGTGAGTTCAAATTTGCCCAGTAAGTGATTATCCTTCGTCATGGCTCTTTCACCCTCAAAAACCTGTATCATTACAGTTTGCTGATTATCTTGATACGTTGTGAAAGTTTGAGACTTTTTTGTTGGTATCACAGTATTTCGTGGGATCAATTTCGTCATGACCCCACCAACTGTTTCAATACCTTGTGTTAAAGGTGCTACGTCAAGGAGAAGTATGTCCTTCGTTTCATCTCCCCCTTCGCCAGATAAGATCCCACCTTGGACAGCCGCACCATATGCAACAGCTTCATCTGGATTCACACCTTTGCTCGGTTCCTTGCCATCGAAGTAATCTTTTAAAAGTTCCTGAACTTTAGGGATCCTTGTTGAGCCACCGACTAAAACAATTTCATCGATTTGACTTTTCTTCAAACCAGCATCCTCCATCGCCTTTTTGACAGGCCCCATCGTTTTGAGGAAGAGATCATTGTTTAACTCCTCAAACCTGGCTCTGGTGAGAGGCTCAGAAAAATCGATACCGTCATAGAGAGATTCTATCTCAACTCTAACTTGGTGTTGGTTGGAGAGGGAGCGCTTCGCGCGCTCAGCCTCACGGCGAAGTTTCTGCACAGCTTTCTTCTCATTCGAAACGTCTTTACTGTGCTTTCTCTTTATGAGCTTAATAAAATATTCCATGATTCTTTGATCAAAATCTTCACCTACAGAGATTTGCGGATTGAATGGATGTAACAATTCTATATAGTATTGAACTTACCACCGAGGTGCGTATCTCCATTTGTTGAAATAACTTCAAACACACCGTTATCAATAGTTAAAATGGAAACATCGAACGTGCCTCCACCGAGATCAAAAACAAGAATATTCTTCTCGCCTTTCTTATCAAGACCATAGGCAATGGCGGCCGCAGTAGGCTCGTTGATAATTCTAGCGACGTTGAGTCCTGCAATTGTCCCAGCATCCTTTGTTGCTTGACGCTGTGCATCATTGAAATATGCTAACAAAAAAAGTAACTTCAGTTCATATTAATGATGAAAAATGGAAATACCAGGCACGGTCACAACAGCATTTTTAATTTGCTTCCCGAGGTATCCTTCTGCTGTTTCTTTCATTTTAACAAGAACCATGGCTGAAATTTCTTCAGCTTGAAAGACCTTCTTTCCCTCGTTCAAGTCAACTTCGATGCAAGGTTTGCTCTCTTTATTAACAACTTTGAAAGGAAACATTTTCAGATCGCGCTGGACATCTTTGTCAGAATATCTAGCAAAATTAAAGATTGCATTAATAAAGAGAAAAGGATGTGTGAGTAGACTTACTTTCTACCAATCAATCTTTTAGCGTCGAAAATGGTTCGTGTTGGATTAGAGGTGGCTTGATTTTTCGCAGCATCTCCGATCAGACGTTCATTATCCGTAAATGCAACGTAAGATGGAGTAATCCTATTGCCTTGGTCATTTGCGATTATTTCAACTTTCCCATTAACGTATGCTCCCACGCATGAGTACGTAGTACCCAAATCGATTCCGATCACGGTACCAAGCTTCTCACCGGAGTCATCGGCGAACGCTGATAAAAAAAGCAGCGCAAAGGAGACTGGAAAGAAAATATAAGTCAGCATTATTACGAATAATTTAATTGTTATGAGCCGTACCGAGTGTGAATTGATTTAAGCGCAACATCGTACTTAAACACGACTGTTAAGTGCAGTACGGCGGTAGTGGGACTCGTTACGAAGTTCAGCAATTTTGCAGTTTTGGCGCTTACTATTTATGACAACCTCCGAACCAATCAAATTTTGCCAAAGACCAAATCGTTTACATGATTTAGGGTTACAGCGTCTGAGCTATCGAATAAAAAAAAGAATTTTTTGAAAGATTTTTTTAAACTGAGGCCGGAAAAACTTCCTAAATTAAGAAAAGTTGCACTTAGCTCCATATTCTTCGCGCGGGTCTCTTGTACTAAGATAGACCCTGAGCGCAATCGGTGCTGAAAATATGTTTGCATCTGCTGGATTCAATTGCGCTATTTCGCGTGTGAGGGTAAATCGTACAACTCTTTTTTCCTTACTTGTCTAACGTGATTAATTTCGCATAGTTCAACCTTGCGCACGCGCGTCAATCGCGTACAAACGTTAGTTACAGGTAGGGTACTCTGAATACGTGTGCTAGATTCTATCGATTATTCGATATGTTTTCAAGAATCCTTCCCCTTTCCTTCTGATAAAATTCGTCTTGAAGTTCAATGTATTATTCTAATCTCTTTCTCGTAGAAATGGCAGGAAGTACCATCCAATTCAAGCAAGTGCTGATAAAGCCCAAGTCATAAAGCCTATCAATGGCGACCCTTTTATTGGAATGCTGGAGACACCTGTCACGTCTGCTCCTATCGTATCGAACTTTTTATCGAATCTTCCTGCATACAGAACTGGAGTGTCACCCTTATTAAGAGGTGTTGAAGTTGGCCTTGCGCACGGTTTCTTTGTAGCTGGTCCTTTCATTAAGCTTGGACCACTTCGAGCATCTGATGCTGCCGAAGTAGCTGGTTGCCTATCTGGTGCTGGTCTCATTTTAATTCTTACGGCATGCCTAAGCATCTATGGTGCCACAGCTTTTCAACGTGATGATGTTGTCGGTGTGAAAACTTTAAGTGGACGAGCTATCAATCGCGATCCGTTGCAAACTTCTGACGGGTGGGCTTCCTTTACCTCCGGATGGCTTGTGGGTGGATTATCTGGCGTCGCATGGTGTTATATCCTGACCCAAGTGCTTCCTTATTACTCTTAATTTATGTGATGAATTTTAGAGATGAGCTAGTTGTAAATATGTTTGCCACTAGTATCATACGTAGTGGGTACCAATATATATATATATATACGAGTATATATGTATTCCAATTTCAAACTCCATAAAGCAATTCTTAAATTACTTTCTTCTTTTGTCTCGATAATTGTGAAGCTTTCCGAACGTTCCTTCGAATTTTAATCCTCAGGACTTCGTAGTCTCCAGTACAGCCATCACGGTAATTCAGAGTAATAGTCTCCAGGACACTCAAGTGAGTCAAAGTAATAGTCCAGGCATCATGATTCAGAGTCAGTCTCCAGTACAGCCATCAGTGTTTCAAAGTAATAGAACGGTTAGTGCTAATAGATTGAATAAATATGGCCAACACAAAAAAAAGAGACGCATATTGGCGCCACCGCGGATCGAACGCGGGACCTTTAGATCTTCAGTCTAACGCTCTCCCAACTGAGCTATGGCACCGCTAATAACTATTTTATAGTTCGCACACACTCAAAAGAATCAAATTTAAGAGTATTGAATACTTTTTTTTTCATTTTTTCTTTAAAAATGGGAAAAAATGGGAAAAAATGGGTAAAAAAGGCGTGCCAAAAGAGAGATTTTGCCAAAAGAGAGAATATGGCCATACATGGACAACGGCTCCTTCTTCACTTTTTGGTGCAATTCTTTCCAATTGTCGCTCCCTCCTCCCTCCTCCCTTTTCCCTCCCCCTCCAAAAGCAAAAGCAACGCTTTGCAACTTGTGTTCAAAGATCCAGCACAGGGATTTTTAACCAGTCTCTTAAGTGCAGACCAATCCCGTACTCTGGATTTTGAACTCGAACCGCCAGCGAACGCTTCCAAGTTCGTGGAAGATCCCCTTCCTGTCCTGTTGAAGAGAGGTTCAGGCGAAGCAGTCCCTTTCACGAGGGAGCAACGAAGGTTACCGTACGATGCCACGCAACCTGCATCCAAAGACTCAACATCGACATTTTTATTTCACCGTCCCTTCAGTGGGATCTGTCCGGTGCTTCGGTCTTTGATTCCAAGGTGCCAACTGACTTCCCAGGCTTTTCTTAATAACCTAAACTTAACCTAAACTTAACCTTAAACTTAACTTCGTTTCGGCGAGTTTTTAGATCAGCCTTTAAAACTACCATTTTACCCTTGTTACCAATTTCTGCCTTGTTGTATAAAAAATTGTGATATATGATCGTACCATGGTACCAATACCACTGGTACCATACGAGTAATTGTATACGACGTAGAAATATTATTAAATTCAATGATTTGCACAAAACTTCAAAAATTCACACTTACGTAAGAAGGGGCTTGTCCCTTGATAGGTTTGCCTGTTTTAACATTTTCAAGGACACGAAAAACACGAACTGAATATACTGGTGCACACTTGAGCACAAAACGCGATAAGTGCAGAGGAAAACTGTAAACACATCCTGTTATTGAGCAAAACAGTAAGCGATCCTCTCTTTCAAATACTCGTACGAGTAGTAGAACAAAATTCTGCAAGGATTTTATTATTTCTGCTCATAAAAAGTGTAAGGTTGGACTGTCGTAAAAATATATTCCTTATGGCACACATTAAAGAAGCCCCGGTTTTCTATCCTACAAGAAAGGACATGTTAGGCCCCTTCGAAAGGTACATAGAGAAAATAGAGTCTGAACTTGCGCAGCACGGGATTGCAAGAATAGTTCCACCACGAAGTTGGCAACCAAAGCTAAGTGGATACAAAAGCCTGCAATTTGTTTCGGAACAACCAATTAAACAGCACGTAGTAGGAAGCAAGGGCTTTTTTCGAACAGTTCTCGTTGAATGCAAACCGACCTCAATTGAGAAAGAGTTTAGACTTAGAGCAAGGGCAGCTGAAAATCAACCGTCACAAGCAGCATTGAAAGACACTTCACTTTTAGAACGTGAATTTTGGAAAAATGTAACAACATCTCCTCCCGTGTACTGTGCTGATATACCTGGGACTCTGTTTGATAAAAATTTAAGGGAATGGCAAATGTCAGATTTAAATACTATTTTAACACGTACTTTGAAGAAGAATGGTTCAAATATACCAGGTGTAAGTTCTGCTTACCTGTATTTTGGAATGTGGCGTTCTTTATTTGCCTGGCACACAGAAGATGCTGACCTTTATAGTTTGAACTATCTTCATTTTGGGGCTCCAAAGTTTTGGTATTCAATTGCTCCATGCCATAGGAAACGTTTTGAAACCTTACTACATGGGAGGTTTCCTGAACTTTATAGCTCGTGCCCAGAATTTTTACGTCATAAAGAGTTCCTTGTGTCTCCTACGATCCTCCAACAGAATGGAATACCATTTTATAGATCCATGCAGTATCCTGGTGAATTTGTAGTTACTTATCCGGGTAGCTATCACAGTGGATTCAACTGTGGATTTAATTGTGCAGAGAGTACGAATTTCGCTACTCGTGCATGGATTCCTATCGGGAGAAGGGCAAATGTTTGCAAATGTGTTGATGATTCAGTTCGAATTGATATGTCTTTATTTAAGTTTGGGGACAGAAAAGTTCCGCAATGTTCAAGGGAATGCAAAATACGGTCTAGGAACATGAATTATAGTACTAAAAAATCTTCACAAAAGTATTCCTGTCAGAAATATTCAACCAAAATATGTGTATCTACTTCGAAACTAAAGAAATCGGTACTGAAAGGAGCTCTAGAAAGAGTGACATGCTCCAGGAAAAGAATCAGATTCTCAAAATTGATTGCATTATTGGAGCAAGATCTCAGCCTTACTCCAGGATCTCTTAAGAATATGAAACATGAGTTCAAACTTGTAAAAGATTTATATAAGTGCTGATATCACTTGGTGAGAGAATTAACTAAGTTTTAGTTTGAGCTACTTGACATGTGTTCTATTTTATTTACTAGAACAGAAAATTACATACATGTACATGTAGTGGAAATCTTATATATTATAACAAAAGTGAACATCATAGCGATCACTTGGGGCAAACTTTGACAAATATTTAATGAAAAAAAAATCACAACCATCATTCTGAACGAGTGAAAGTGTATTAAACGACGCCTGTACTGATATCAAGTGCTCCTCACTTGATGTCGTATCATACACCTCAGCAGTTGAGGCACTGTCCTCAACTTCAGGTAAAGTTGGTATGAAGCATTCAAAACCTCCGAAATTACCAGATGTCCAAGCATGATGCTCACTTTTTGTGTCACATTTAACGAAACATAACGTGGACTGAAGTTGACGAACTTTTGAGTTCGAATTATGGTGCGCTATTGTATAGTCTTCACCTCGTCTAAAATTTCGGATGACAGATTTGGACTCAGTAACTGTTTGACCTGTGACAGCAAGTAACCAGCGATTATAGGCAATTGACTTGAACAACGACTCCTGAAGATTAAAAAAAGTCGAGCACACTTCTACATCGTTTAGAAAGTATTTTCCTCTGGTTTCTAACTTCAAGTAACGATGCTTATGGGGAGGTCCATTAACTTTCCAGTTTCTGGACATTTTCTTATGTCTTCCTGTATTTTTATCAGTCCTCCGTTTTCCAAAGAGCAGGGCATTAATATTCTCAGATATTTGTGGTTTCAAAAAAAATCGAAGTTGCACACATTTATCGGATGAAAACTTCTTTCGAATAGCCGAAATATTTGCTTTTGTAAGATACTCTGCACTAATCCATCCAGAAAGAAATAATATATCCTTTGAGCTGAGCTCATATTTGTTAGAAAGGTCATAAATTGATCTCGGTATTCTATTTTTAAGTTCACAGATTTTGTCGGTTTTGTTACTTAACTGTTCTCTACTAGCATACTTCGTCAGCATATTAGAATCTGTAAAGTGAAACCAACCAGAAATGCTAATGCGAGGTTTCTCTCCCAAAATTTCTTGAATTGCATGGAAACTCTCTCCGGGTTTGACTTCAAAAAACACAAATTTATTCCAGTTTGGCAATATAAATTTACTAGGATAAGTTCTTGGAAATGGATCACACTCTTCTTTGTCAAATAATTCCAGTGCACCTCCATCAGATTCTGTCCAAGGTTCCTCCGGATCTGTCAAATACAAAATGAAAGAAATTGCTCTTGTACCAATTACATCATCGTGACAGAGAAGATGTCCACCCTGACAATAAATATTACAAGAGCAATCAATTCGATCGCTCAAAATACCACAACCAGATATATCACTAATTAACTTACAAAATTCATTCGAATAGATCGATGAACGGAGGGCCAGTAGTTCTGGAGATTGCTTGAGCTTACTAGAAAATCCACCAAGATCACATGTTTGATAAACTTTAAATAAATCAGTTTCTTTAAACGTTGCATGCAGTTGCTCCTTTACTTCCTTTAGAACACACCTTAAACGAAAGTCATTACAGGCTGGATAAATAGACAAGTGACGGTATGGTTCGGAGCTTTGATATTTTTGTCTAAGATTTCTTCTTGCGACAGGCTCGAATAGGGAAGCTAGAAATATATTGTCGAACGCTCCCTCTCTCAGTTTTTTTTGGTTAACAAGATCATTCGAATACTCAGTAGTCACCCTCGAATGTTTTCTCATACTGTAACCTGGAAGTGAATTTGTGTTACCTGACAAAATCCAGTAGTAAATATTCTTAGTAAATATTCTTTGAACAGTGGATAAGAAGTTAAAATCTAGGAAAAGCTTGGTATCGAATACTGTCAGAATTATGCAGCGTTCAAAGAATCAACTTATGTTTTTTTTTGTACCACTTGGTACCTTGGTACCAGGGTAATTTGTACCATGGTAACTACTCGTACTAATACCGGTACGTATATAAATAATTAAAAAAAATACACTCTTGACTGTGATTTTCCCATGAAGCTTTATAACACTGAAGACTTAGTGTAAACAGCTATATTCTTATCAGCATATATGTGCATCTTTTCCGAGGAGGTGATTCAATTTTCGAAGAAATACATACAGGTATGTGTAAATAATGTTCTAAAATGTTTGGGAATTTTGTAAAGTCTCTAAAAAAACCAAGACACTAAATGCTAAATGAGACTTATGTTTCTTTAAATAATTTTTCTTTTCCTTTTTTGTGCCTTCCTCTTTCGACCACGGGCCGACTGGAAGTATGGCAGTGACTTCAAAAATAATAATCACTTCTACTGATTAATCCTTGCTTTTGATAATCTTTTTTGGCGAGCTTCATAGTTAGATAATTTTCACACTTCAACTCAACAGACAGTCTAGAGTTCAATGGATTTCTTTTTTCAAAATTAAGTTCTTGTCTTCACTATAATTTACACAAAACTTCATTATTTACATTCCTCAAGAAATCAAGTTACCGAACACTAAGTCAGCAACAGCCAAGGGACGACTCGAAAAACGAATGCAGTAATACATATAGTAGTCAGTGTATCGAGGTATATGGTACGAGTCACAAAATAGAGCACGATGGCCTGTAAAAAGTTTGAATCAAATATCCTTTTTTTTCCCACGATATCTCATATACAAGCTTGCACAGCAAGTCTTACTATCATGATATTTACTTTATTTGTAACCTATGCACATAGTATAAAAATGGTATTGCGGCCACACTCGGTTGAATGTTTTTCGGAGCATCCTGGCGTGTCGCAAGATTTGGTGACGGGTTCTTTCTTTGTGGAAAATTTGAATGGATTCAGTGGTAAAGAAGCAAGCTTCGACTTGACGGTCACTGATCCACGCTCAAAAGAGGTTTACAACGCGTTCGGTGAAACAGAACATAAGTTTGAGTATCATGCAAATACACCTGGTGTTTACACTGTGTGTTTCACGAATACGGGTGATGTAAGTGAACAGTTAACTTATTTTAGTCATATTGGGCATCATTGGGATCATGGAAAAGCCACGAAAACACATTTAGATTCAGTTTTAGAGGCTCTTCAAAACTTAGATGCTCGAGTTGCACTAGTTTCAGAAGAGTCGAAATACCACAAACATAGAGCAGTACGCCATGCGCGTACAACTACCAGTACTCAAAGCAGAGTCAAGTTGATGGCATTACTGGAAAGTGCAGTTATGATTCTAGCTACAGCTTTTCAGTTACTTTTTGTGAAACGACTTTTTAGACAACGAGAGAGCGTTGATTATGGTAGAGTTGATCGTAATAGATATGGCATCTAATCTATTTAGTGGAAGAGTAGATAAAATTTCACGAATATAATATGTCATTCTTTCATTCAGGAAGTTTTCGGCAGAAAATATATGCCTTAAAGTTTTGACCCCCTGTAGTTCTCATGGTAATTGAACTAAGTAGTTTTACATCCTTCAAACCCTGGCGACACCACTCCTCAAAGCGACGATATGTCACTAAAACTTTGAAAGAGCTCCTATTCAATATTTTGGCGAGTACGCTCAGTGTCTTTTCGTTGAACACACGATCATACATATAAATATGAGAATAATTGAAACATTTCCATTTTGTAGCATCTGCATGAACCAGAACACAGCTCCGGAGCAACTCACGGGCACTTGGGCCAAGTAGATTATTCCTCTCCAAGAGAAGTTCATCTCGTATACTTCCAGCCAAGGAGGCTCTAGATTTAACATATTCGATCCCAACCGAGTGCGAATATTTACCTCCCAATTTTGCATGAAAAACTACTTTTCCATAACCACTACCAATATCAATAAACGTATTCATTTGAGACTCAGACTGTGTGGCTGTATTTTTTTGGGGTGTTGATACTGTGAACGAATCAGATGAGTCCTTTTGATCAATATGAGCAAGAAAACAAAATAAACGTTCTATGGATCCCTCGGTCATTTCCCCATAACCTTCGGAAGCTGAGTTGTCTGTCTCAATAGTTGATGCTGATTTTAAACTGGAAATTGATTTTGGTATATTTGCACTTGCGTAAGAAGCTTTTGTATGTTGTACGGGTACTCTGTTTCTTGGTCCTGTTACACACCAGTCACTCGTGAGGCCCCAATCCAAGTACGTCTTCTTGTCTACGAATCGGTAAACATTCTGTTATTAAGATAAATTTAGAATGAAATTCAGATGAGAAGAAAAGAGGCGCACCTTAATTAAAGGATCTACAATTACTTTAGTACCTGGAGCCTCAAGATAATCGGAAAACGGTCGAATATATGGATTCGAATATAGTTTCGAGGACTCCTTGACATGACGTCGTTTGATTCTTTTAGGATTCTCCTTTTCGTTGTGCGTACGATGTTCAAAGCTTAAACCGCGCTTCCATACTTTCATGGTACTTTAACGTTAAGTATGAGATTTCCCTTTTTTTTGGCGGGAAAATTGAAAAGGTTCGCCAATTTTTTTCTTAAGCTCTTAGGCGTCAGGCAATCATGTACGAGTAAACGAAAAAACAAAATTGGTGTCAATTTTTCAGGATTTTTGTAGAGCTTTAGCCATTAGCTCGTTCATTTTTATCATTTTTTGTCACTTTTTTAACACCTTTTTAATACTTTTCCACATACTGCTAGTATTTAAAGCTAATTGCGTATACATTTAACGACATCGTTGACTGTACCTGGTACGGTACATACATCGTCTATATTATATTGTATAGTTAAAACTTCATATAAAAAAGTGACGAAAAGATCCCGAAGAGGAAGATACATTAAGGGTAATACCCTAAATGTTACAGCCACCGGTTGTAACACCTTAAACAAACAGGGGGGAGAGAAAAAGATGTTGGAAAAGCTGGGTTGGGTACCAGGTGTGGTACAACTATTGAACTATATACTGTAATTTATGTAGGGTTAAATGTCCCAAAGTAATATTATATATGCGCGAGACTGTTAGTATGTTTAGTAGTAGTTGTCTGTATTTATTGTTATAAAAGTAAGTTGATTCGTACACGGCATCTTCCTCAAAGATCGTTCACTAAAACGTGTCGAATCGAAGACTCTCCCCTTCTTAGCTCAGCAAGTGCGTCGTTAATTTTTGATAGTGGTCTTTTCTTCACTGAAGCTCCGATTCCATTCCGCGAACAAAAATCTAACATTTCTATCATATCTTTGCGCCCTCCCGTATTACTGGTCGTTATATTACACATTGTGAACCCCATGGAAAACACATCTGCTGTTATTGGCGGACACATCCCGACAAAACAAATTGTCCCACGCGGCCGTAACAAATGGAAGAATTTTTCGAAATCTACTCTTTGGTTTGTCGCGATAGTAACGAGAATAAAGTCCAGTGTTCCTTTTCTGCGTGCCATTGCGTCTCTATCTGCGTGTAAAATGTAGTGTTTTGCACCATGTTCCATTGATTCTCTCTTTTTGGACTCAGAGGAAGAAATTGCTGTAACTTCACATCCTAGCGCTTTCGCAAATTTAATTGCCATATGTCCAAGACCACCAAGACCTAAAATTCCTACACGATCACCAGGCTTTGTTTGTTCCTTCAGCGGAGTCCAAACCGTCTGTCCTCCACAAAGCAAAGGGGCCACTTCAGCGGAGTCCAAATTTTCAGGTATGTTGAAGGCAAATGAAGCGTCCTTAATGCGCACTAGGTTTGCAAAGCCACCTCGATTACCTTCGCAGCAGGTGCACACAACTTTACTGCAAAGTTGTTCGTTACCTCTCAAGCACCACTCACAATCATGACATGATGAACACTGCCAACCTACTCCACAGCGCTGCCCTGGTTTCAAGTGTGTGACAGCGTTGCCAACTTGAGTGACAATGCCAACTATTTCATGGCCACATACTTGTGGCCACACGGCATAGTCTCCATAGTCTCCTGAAATAAGGTGGTCGTCAGAACCACAAAGTCCACAATGTGTAACTTGTATCTCAACCGAAGTATTCGTCATATCCTGTAAACGAATGTTAATTGGAACAAGTTCTTCACCTTGAGAAAGAGCTGCATAAGCAACTGTTCGAGCTGACCTCTTGGTCGCGCTGTCTTTATTCGAAGTCAAAGATTCAAGTTGTAATGCATTTGCCAAACTCTGACCCCAACGCTCATCTACGCATAAATCTATTTCACTGGATTTTTCACCGGATTCAAGCCGAACTCCTTCCGCGGCAAGCTCAACCTCCATGGATTCGAGCAAAAGTAGGGCTCGTTTGAGCTCATCAATGCCATCCGCAGCTCCACTTTTCGCAGCATTAGTCCATCCTCCTAAACTGCACATATAAAGAGGTATATCCTTCGATATCCAACTATACAGTTGATCAAATCTTATTAATTTACCTTTCACTTCTCGGGCATTTCCATCAAAACTTTCAACCTTTCCTTCCAATGAAAGTTTCGTTAGCATCATAGAACAGTCGTTTACACTCATAACACTGAAGGCCCAATCTGTGCGCGGAAATAAATTCAATGAAACGCAAGCTCGCAGGAATATCACGATATAATCGTCATCGGGGGCAAAACTTCCTTCATCTGTAGAAATGCCTATATCACCAAGTTGGAGAACCGCACTCGGGACACCTAATTCACTCTGAGCGCGCAAACACACTAGTTCTGCCACTTCTTTACTCTTTCGATAGCCCGTTGCCTCTTCACCAGGGAGAGGAAGCATTGTTGATGTGAACACATGCTTAGCGCGAGCTCGTGCCGCAAATTCTAGCGCATTTACTGTCCCACCGACGTTTACTGCAGCCAGTGCAGAATATGCCTTCAGCATATTGACTTCTGCTCCCGCATTCACGACAACATCGATACACGAGACCAAAGATTCATATTCTCTACTGGGGATACCAAGTAATGGCTTTGAAACGTCACCACATACGAGTACTACTTTCTTTGAATATTCATCGCCAGAAGAAATTCCACGACGAGTGCTCATACCATGAACCCTTTTGTTAGCCTCTTGCTTGTCTTTAGCTCTAATGACGCAGTGAATAAATTCGACGGAATTATCTGCGATGAAATCACGCAATAAATACGCACCAACATACCCAGTGACACCCGTTAACAAGATGTTCTTTTTAGTCTTCAAATTCCACGAGTCAAAAATAATTCTTCGAGTTTCTTCACTTCTTTCACGAGCCAATGAGCTAAAAGTAAAATTTTCCGCCTCGTTGAATGCATTAAATTCCCTAGAATCCACTGAAGAGAGACTCGCCATTCCTGATAAGGTAGGTTTCGACAGAATATCACCTACCTGAACCTCTTGATTTCGATATTTTGATATAGCATCAGCTAGTTCAACAAATTTTAAGCTTCCGCCGAGGTCAAAAAAACTGTCACTTCCTTTCAAGTTAAGTTGCGGTTGACCTAATACCGTCTTCCAGATATTGGCCAACTCTGATTCGGTGGCACTCAAGTCATTTGAAACACAGTCCGAAATTCGCTTCAATTTCTTTACATTAAGTTTTAAATCCTTACCAGATGTGGAGGTGTGAATTCCATCTTCTAAATAATAAAAAGCACTAGGAATCATATAATGTGGAGCTCGTGCCTGCATCCATTCACGAATTTCATTCTCTGATATTGATTCGTTCGCGTTCAAAGCGATGGCAGCGACAAGACTGATTTCTATTCCATCATCTTCACCAAAAACTGAGACCTTCGCTATTTTGATCGATTTATGTTGAAGCAATAAATCTTGAACCATCCGAGGGGAGACTTTAAATCCACGAATTTTGACGTGAGCACCATTCGATCTACTTTCAAATGTAATTTTATTTCCTCCAAGCCAGCGAACTAAGTCTCCAGTATCATACCAATCATTTTTCATTGAGGTCTCACCATGTTCCGTCCAGTATCCTGTGAGCAAACCTTGTTTCTGCACGAACAGATGGCCGATGTTACCACGTAAAACAGCTCGCCCAGAATCGTCAAGTATTCTTGCTCTCGTACCTTCTCGAATTTGGAAGCAACCATCTTTGTAAACTGCCAGATCGCCGCTTTCGTTTGTGCTGTATATATTTATTACCTTACAAGCAGGTATTTTGGCCAAAAATGAATCTCTGATTTGGTCCCGGAAACGTTCTCCCGTCAACATGAGGGTGTGCACAGAATTAAAAGATTCCTGAAAAATTTCATCTGATACATTTACCAAACAACTCTCCAAAATAGAGGGAGTTAAGAAAAGGACCGTAATCTGCTTTTGTTTCACGTAATCGCATAGTTCTTTTGGTTTCAGAAAAAAATCGGACGGTATGATGGCAAAAGTGCAACCAGAAATAATAGGGATTAAAAAATAGTAATATACCCAGAAACTTCCGACCCGATCGCCATCTCTTAAAATCTTCTCAAAAATTGGTTGCGAATCAGTAAGAGAGGCCTCCGGACAGCATACAACTTTAGATATCCCAGTAGTTCCGCTAGTAAGCACGCAAAAACCTCCGGAGTCTGGTTTATTCTGCGTTTTCAGCGTTGGATGAAGTTCTTTAAAATTACTGTGTACACATTTAAAACCTTTCATTTCTTCAGATAGTACAATGATGCTCGCCTTTTCTGTTTCCGAAATATTCTTTGAAAGAGCATCCGAAGTTAAGATTACTTTGGGCTTAATAATACCTAGAACTCGGTCGAGGTCCGTTGATCTATACCATGTAGGAACATCTGCAAAGACGCATTCGCATAATAAGGAGCCAAGTGCTGCCCAGGTTGAAGATGCAGAAGATTCAAGATAAATTGCTACGTGATCACCAGAAATACAACCATATTTGGTCAATATCTGGTCTACTTTCAGAGATCTTGCATATATCTCAGTCAACGTATACGCACTTTCCACATCCATAACGGCAATATTGTTTACTTCTTCGCAATGCTGAATTAGCTTAGATATGTCTCGCCAGTGCACATTCGGAAAATTGATATCTATACTTTCATTGTCTTTAGCGAAACCGACTTCAGACTCGACCTTCAATGATTCAATATCAGAATTAACTAATTTGATTATGTCCTGCATGAAGATACCTGACGCGATATCCTCGTGAGACCGAATTATGGAGACTGGATAGGTCAACGACTTTATCGCCGGTATTTTATCCGTAGTGATAAGAACACGAACTACACAAATGTATCCTTTCGAAATTTTAGTGTTCATTATTCTTAGCATCTGTAAAACAGCTCCCACTTCACCACAAACCACTAAAGGCAAATCAAACAAATACGGGCATTTTTCTTCCGCACTCACGAGTTCATCGTGATGAAAAGCGAAAATTGTAGAATCTGAAAAAAATGAAGCAGTCATACATGGTAGCAAGTCCAACTTACCACAATATAATGAGGCACAGATAAGCACGTTAAAACCATTTTGCGAGGATGGACCTTGACGACAAATTGGCCACATATTCCTATTCGAAATAGAGTTCCAAACTACTGCTTCATAATATGGTTTTACTTCTGCAGCAGTCGCGGTTATTTCGTGATAAATTTCTTCATCAATATTTCGCTCTTCAACTGAAACGCGAGCCAAGTCTACTTCATTATATACTGCAGACTGAATATCCCCTTGAATGAAATCCCAGTTGAACATGGACTTTTTATATTCAACTCCAGCAAAGTCACAAAGATGCTCCATTGTCATTTCCGGACTTTGAGCCAGGTCTAGATCAGTGTCTAAAATCAATGATACAGCATCGATTCTTTTCAATCTCGTAAGAATATCAAATGCGTTTTTGTAAGAAAATGTGTTTATGCTTTCAACACCTTCATCCCCCCTCAAACTGGCATACCATTGCAATGCAGAAGTTGCTTCAGGATCCCGGACAAGAATTATATGATTGAAGCTCTTTAACCAAGAATCTTCCATTTCCGCATCTCTATAATCACGACATTGCTCCATCGCAACATTTACTTTTGTTGAACCTCCATTTACACTCAGTATTTCTAGCATAGAAGTATATACTGCTTTTCTCAGCGAATTCCTAGCATCTTGATCATTTTGCATACTTGAATCTGAATGTGGGAATATTATAGATTTGTACACTTGAATCTCTGGGTGCATTTTGAAACAGTATTCAAGAATATCTGTACGACTTTTAGGTAAAGCCCACACGATAATTGGCTTGTGTTCACTGTAGTGTAAATCATTTGTTGAAATCAAAGGATAGGAACTTCCTTGAGCGGTGCACCAGGAGCACATTCCGTCGCGTACAATCTCGGATGTAACACCTAACTTTCTCAACTTGAATGATATAGAAGGAGCCGGACTTATCCCACCCCTTGCAATAAGTAGAATCTTACGAGATAGATCTACTCCGGAGTCAAAGAAAATTTGTCTCAAGGTATCCGAATCTTCCACAGAACGAATACGAGAAAATGGGACGTTTCTTGCACCAGGAATATGACCGCGACGATGGCCAGTAAATTCTACTATTTTTTCATTTGAGCTATAGAAAGAGACATCTAAAGTCTCCCCATGGAAAATTTGGGGCTCCCGACAGTCAACAATCTGAATTTGGTCAGAATCTAAACATCTCAAAACTTCAGAAACATCAACTTGGTGTAACGACGAATCTTCATGCTCATGCGGTATGTAGATGTTGAGATTATTTTCGTTTATACCGAGATCTTCACGAGAGACTTCCGTACGATATCCCAACTTTTTCCACTCTTCGATCCCACCTTGAAGGATACACACCTTCCCCACATGTCCAAAGTGTTTGAATACAAAAGCACAATACTCTGCACTGAAACTAGTATGGTTAGTGCCATAAATGACAACATCATCTTCAACTGAAATGCTTACTTTGTTCATGTATCGAACAAAATCCGTCAACTTCGGGAAAGCTTGAGGAGTCTGTTGTGAAAGATCGCTTACTAACTCATGATTGTAAAAGATTGCGAGCGGTATATGTTCTTTATCATACTCTTCACGAATAGATGTCCTTGATTTCGTGTCATCCCATCGTGCATCAAGTACTTTTACCCCATGATGTGATTTTTTACTATCCAGTAAATCTTGAAGTTCAGCAGCAGTGATGATTTCTAAAATATACATTTAAAGCGTCCGTGGAAATGTTAACCACTTCAAAACAAGTGTTTAGTTTGTTCGAGATGCTTCGTAATTTGTAACACTTCTATTAAATTTTTTTCTTTTTACATTTTATAAAAGTAAGAATTAAAAACCCTAAACCAAATGGTAGCAAAGTTTTAAAAGGCAAAAAGTATTCTCTTATCTCTGCCGTTCTTGAAGGCTCGTGAGCTATTAGGCTTCGAATTGACTGTGACCATAAGTGCAATAATAAGTTCTGTGGAGCATTGTAAGTATTTTCAACGTCTTCGTAGGATCATTTAACGAAAACGAAACAAAAGATGGCACGGAACCGAGGGGATGAAGACATATCCACTTCCTCTCACGAAACCCAGACATACAAACATAATTTCACAGTTCGTGACGAAGATCGAAGTTTTGTAACACAAACCCGCCGTGGAACGAATGTAATTCGAAACCATCAGTGGTTAGACTACCCTCCTGCTTTCGAAAAGCGAGTCAAAAGAGTGTTAAAGATGAGTAAACAGCTTTTGAATCCTGCAATAATCTTCGAGCCACTACCACCAGCACTCAAATATTCTCTAACCCGTAACTTTGGATTTCTTTCTTCAGTATTCACTCAATTCTTAGGGAATGATGGTGTGAGTAATGTGCAAGAATCGATTGGACTCACTAAATAGAAGGACATAATTAGTTAAGGAGGGCTAATCTTTCACACTTTTTCGTATAGTTACTAGAGTGTTTGTCAAGTAGTCCATTTATTAAAGTGTACATAAGAATGTGCAAGAAATTTTATTTTGTAATGCTGTAACTCATCGTTTTCTAACGTTCTTTTCGTGAGATAATGAAATGAATTTTTCATCAAGATCACCCCCCAGCTTTCTGAATTCAAATGAGTCTCGATGAGGAATGTCACGGATATCAATTTCCCCCTCGGGAGAAGAACGAATTATCCGAGAAACTTTCGGGTGAGGAGTCAACTGAATATCGTCTACGCTTTGGCAGTTACCAACAGAACTTGTGAAACTCATCCTATCAACTCGATCATTCCGTCCAGGCGTTTGAATAGTAGTATTCTTATGATCCTGTACTTCATAGTCAAGATTCATCTTCCTAATTCTTGAGGTATGATATTTTGGCGAATCTGGTAAAGATTTTTCATCGACTTGGTCCATAATTTCAATGGGTGCCTGTGTCTTCCACGTTGGAAGCTTACGTGTTCGTCCATTCACCTGTATCTTTTCATAATCACTACCTGAACTTTCATTGATAAGCACTCGGGAGTGTGGGGGAACTGAAATAGAACGTAAACTATGATTATTATCCATCGCATGGTTCATTGTTGACTTGTCATCAGCCCCTGGTTTCCAGTCGAGAGTTGGTTTCATTGTCGAGTTAGACGAATCTATATTTCCTGTTGGTCCATTAAGTGTGTTATTTCCAGAATCTTCTGAATTAAAACCCAATGCTTGAACTTCCTTCCTTATTCTAGTATTAGCACTTGCGCAAGTGCGGAGGTTGTCGGTGAAAAACACATCATACAACGGATTGCAATTTCTTGAGCCAAGTGCAACAGAAGACCAGCCACGGGCATTTGAAGCCTTAATTTTCGAGTTCATCATGTTCCCTCTATCCTCAATCAGGGGGTCTATTTGGTCATGCACTTCATACGCATTAGACTCCCCATCACATGCCTTTTTGTTCATCCCTACTGTTTCATTTTGAACACTATTCAAATTTGCTTCTTCTTCAAAACTCGGTGCAAGACTGTTTGGAGCTGAAATTATTTTATCAATTTCAAGGTCTCGTCGGCCATTTACAAAACCAGTGAATCCTAACACACGCTTAGATGTCTGGTCTAAATCTCGAGAATTATCACGCATGAGCGCACGGACAGGTAAATCATAAGGACGGTTACCAAAAGGTTGTTCAATCTGCTCAGCAGCAGCTTCGATCCCGAATAAAGCCAATGATAATAATGTGGTGACTGGCACGACACCGAAAAGACCCACTTCGTGCACAAGAATAAATGGAAGGGAACACACGTAGACCATAAGCGTGCATTTTAAATGCGTGATAATACAACCGGGTGGAGGTTGGTTCACCACCTTTTCACAAGAACCATAATTATCCATTATAGAAGCAACTTCTGCATGAACGGTGGAAGCAATTGCAGGAGGCATGTATCCACGTCTGAAAGCTTCCTGCACACATCCTCTAAGTGCTTCTAAGCAAAATAAAACCTTATTCGATGCCCCAAAAAGTCCTTCTAAATCATCTGACTCTAAAGGTGTCATTAATCTTTGTACCACAGAAGCATCTGTGATTGATGTTCCATTGAGTCTATCTGCTACACATTCTTTAAGAGTACTTATCAATGCAAGTGCACGGGCTGCCAGGATTGGATCGTTTGGAGCAACCCATGTGCAGAAGGTTCCGCCCAAATTCTTACAATAAAACAAAATATTTCCCAAACAAGTTCTCCCATACCACCAGCGTTCATGTGCATTGTTCCATCGAAACACGAGCATGAAACCCATCGGAAGTCCCAGAACCCCATGCATAAAGTTAGAAAGAGGTTTTAAATTAGCCCCAAGACGAACTTTAGCAAAAGCAGCAGCACATGCAAATGATGTACTTAATAGTGTAGGTTGTAAGGGTCCAAGTTCTCGATTTAACAGCCACTGGGGGTTTCGTCCAAAAACTGAGCTAAAAATTCCAGAATCATTGAATTCAAGAGGATTCTCTGGATATAAAATTAATGAAAGAACAAAAAGTGATACACCAGAAATTGAAAATAATAACAGCCGAGTTGTTTTCGAGGGATCTCGAGTGATCCAGATATTTATCATTCGTTGTTTTGCCCGCAAAGCAATATCATATGCATCTCTATATGTTCTATCAATCCATAAAATTCGTGTTTCAGTTATTGAAAATGCGTCTGGATCAAAATCACTTTCATCATCATCTGAGTTACCACCATCGTTGCCATCGCCACCACCTCCCACACCACCATCACCATTATCACTTGGTCTTGTAATGTATGTAAGAGGGCCATTGTTATTTTCTATATTTTTATTTTTATCTATTCCGGGTGCTGTTGTTGTTTTACTTGAGTCTGTCTTGAAAATCTTTTGTGTCAGAACGTCACTTTTAAGTTCCTCCGAATCAGCATGCTTCTTGCTCGAAGCATTATTCGAACTAGCCAGGCCTACGTTATCACTATGAATGGTATTGTTCTCAGTTGCAGCTCCCATTTTGTTTGCACCCGGCTCTCGCATGGACGGAGGTAATAAAGTGTCATCCGCGATTTTTTTATTCAAGTCATCGCGCCTGAACTTCTGTGGCGCTTGAGAATCCTTCAAACCTTCTTCACCTTGAGATCCAGGAGTGCCTTCATTATTAACTATTCTAACAATTAATCGGGTTATTTTAGTGGATTTCAGATTAGCTTTCACAACGAAATGAGAAAGTGTGTATGCTCGAAAATTTTGCCTATTGGCAGAAGAATTTGAAGTTAAGGTTGAGGAAAGCTGCATATTATCCTTCACTAATTACTCATTCAAAGTGCGCAGCTTCCTTGACCATTATCAACAAATTTCGGATCCGTTCAACACAAACTATTCCTATTTCACTTTTGCATAGAAGCGCATAAAGCTAGGATCTTGCACTTGCACCATGCATTCTTTTTTTTTTCAGATGATTCGATAATTCACCAACTTCCATACCGTCGAGTGAGCATGTGAAGTTTTGTGTAAATTATTTCATTACTTCTCGTTTTACTGACAATAAGACCTCAGATGTCGACGATGGCTTTCAACACCTAGATAAAAAATCGGAGCTAGATAGAAAACCGAAGCGCGAGTGATTTTTTCGTCTCGTACAAAACAGCCTCAAAAATAATTTTTATTTTATTACGAGTATGCCATACCAGTACGCGTATGGATCCATATGGTCATATTGCCAAATCGTACCAGGTATGACCACCGCGTGAAATCAAACGAAGCTCTCGATGTTAACAAGAAACCGAAACGGGGGGAGTGATTTTTTTCGTCTCGTATTAAGTACAAAACAGCCTTAAAAATAACTCACTTCATTTTTACTCATACTCGTTCGTGATACCCCAGTACTTGTTTTTTAATACCATTTTTTTTAAATTTCATTTTTATCATTTTTACCATTTTTACCGGTACTGCTGAAAAAGAAAAAAGAAATATTTAAACCCGAAACAGCCACTGGCAGGAGAAGAGGTCCACGCCTCTTTGTTATGCAAAAATTTACACAAAATCTCTTTTTTCAGGCCGAAATTTTCAAAAAAACAAATCAAAACGATAAATATTACACTGTTCTCATATTCAAAAGGGTCAGATAAACAAGATATCGTTTGTTAACTAAAAAAGGTGCAACAAATTATTCACATCTGCACCTTCAATTAGTTATAGTATTTGTAGATACTGTTTTATTTCGTTCAGTATTTACTTACAGCATAAACGATCACTCTGTTTTATTTCTCTGATTTTAAAATTAAAAATTATAAAACGCTTACTTTTGTGATCTTCCGTAAGCTCCCTTTGTAAAACATGGATGGATCCTTGCGCGATCCTCCCGATTTTAGGCTTCAAAAGGGTATGAATGCGATAAAATAAAACCCGCAGTATAATTTAATCTTTGACTATTGAACAGAGCTTTTGAAGAAGTTCATCTCGAATTTTACAGATGGAAACCAATTTAAGTATTTAGATAAACTGGTAAGTTTGATAACAAAATCCCAGAAGAAACAAACTTTTTTTGTAGCGTTCCTATCACAAGCAAGAGTTGAAGGTCATGGTGATTGATCTCGAGGATATTGATATGGCAAGTGCATGTCTTTTCATTTTATCTTCGAGTTAATTTCTTTGTATTATCAGTATAACCTTTCGGTTGAAGATGACTATTCTGTCATCTTGAGGGATTTGTTGTCAAACTCGAAAACTTATCTGCAACTGCTGTCGGAAGTATTTGATGAAGTGCGAAAGATGCAGAGCGATATAAGCACTTCCAATTGTGGACCACAAGTTACATCAGAAGAGGTGATATTTGAATAAAATTCAATGATTTCAAATTAATAGAGAAGTTTCAAAATAAACAGAATATGCAAAATAGGCGCTTCGCAACTGAAATTGCAAGAAAGCACTATCAAATACTGCTTAACCCTGGCACAAAATTAATCCCACTTAAAGGACTTCGTAATATCCGAGCTTCTGATATTGGACATCTTGTTCGTTTTCGGGTGATTATGTAAACCAATTCATTACTTCAAAGTTTGAGCTTTTTCTTCAGGCTATTTGCACAAGTGTTGGAGATGTTAAACCAATGTTGGAAGTTGCTTGTTTTATGTGTGATGAATGTGGACACAAAATTTACGAAGTTAGCTGCATTTCTCCACAGACCAATAGGTTTTCTTACATTTCTACCCAGGAAATTGTACGAGAAAATTTCACACCTTATAGTGAGTGCCCCTCAAGAACGTGCTCTATGAAAGGTATCAATTCTTAAACACAATTTGAACATTATGTATATGATTTTTAGGGAAGCTTTTTCTTGAGACTCGGGAATCAAAGTTTGTAAAATATCAAGTACGAGATTTCAGGATGCAGCGTATTCAATTTTTCTAAATTCTTTATTCAGGAAATCAAGGTTCAAGAGTTATCAGAGGACGTACCTGTTGGTCGCATTCCTCGCACCCTGCAAGTCCAAATCAAGGGTGCTTTAACTCGCTATGTTGGGTGAGTCTCTAACAAAATATACTTTAGGATTATTACAACATATTCATAGTCCAGGCAATATAATAGAGATATCTGGTATCTTCCTTCCAAAGCCTTTTACAGGTTATAAGGTACTGTTTTGTTTCAAAAGTTGCATGGTATAAAAGTTTTGTGAAATAGGCATTGCACGCTGGTCTTGTAACAAATACTTTCATCGAAGCTATGCAAATTCAGCAAAGTAAATTTCATTACAGTGATAATTCACTGAGTGACACAAAAAATCTGGATAGATTGAAGTTGTACCGGAATGAGCCTGATAATTACAGCAGATTAGCTAAATCAATTGCTCCGGAAATATATGGGCATCTTGACGTAAAAAAAGCGCTCCTTCTTCTTTTGTGCAGTGGTGTTACACGCGTTTTAGATGATGGTGTAAAAGTTCGGGGTGACATACATATTTGTCTCATGGGAGACCCTGGTGTTGCAAAATCGCAATTATTGAAACACATAGTTAAAATCGCACCTAGGTAAAATACTTCATAAGGTGTATATAGCCTTGTTTGATATTTTTTCCAGGGGAGTATTCACTACCGGTAGGGGAAGTAGTGGTGTTGGTTTGACAGCTTTTGTTCAAAAAGATCCTCTCACTGGCGAAATGATATTAGAAGGAGGGGCACTTGTATTAGCCGATAATGGGATATGTTGTATAGATGAGTTTGATAAAATGGATGAAAGTGACCGTACTGCCATACATGAAGTGATGGAACAGCAAACAGTAAGCATCGCAAAGGTAAATTTCTTCTTTTCACTTTATAATTTTAACCATTGTATTTCAGGCTGGAATAACTACGACTTTGAATGCACGTACTGCTGTTCTTGCTGCTGCAAATCCTGCATTTGGTAGATATAATACGTCCTTTACCCCTCAAGAAAATATGAATCTTCCTGCAGCTCTTTTGAGCCGCTTTGATCTCATGTGGTTGCTTCTCGATAGACCTGATTCAGATTCTGACATGGCCCTGGCGCATCATGTTTTACATGTGCATCGAGAAGGGGTGCCTCCAGTATGTCCCACATTTCTGTATTAGTACTTTACTAATTTCAATATTTCAGGAACTATCATTCTCTCCCGTATCCTCTGCGGAATTACAGTCATATATTTCATATTCACGCAAATTCAAGCCCTATATTCCTATTAAACTAACAGATTATATATCTGGACAGTATGCAGAATTGAGAGCAGAGGAGAAAGAAGCCGGTGAAAATTCTACGGTACGCACAAATTAGTTTACATGCACGGCTGAAGTTCTTATACTTGTATCAGGGTTATTCAACTGCTCGGACTCTATTATCAATTCTTCGTCTATCTGAAGCTATTGCACGACTACGATGGAGTGATGAAGTAAGTACTTTATTGCAACAATTCCCTGTTGGAGTAAAGCTTCTTTTGCCAAGGTTGCGCAATCTGATGTAGATGAATCGCTGAGGTTGATAAAAATGTCAAAGGTTTGAGCTAGTTCAAATCTATTGTGTGTAAAATAATGGCCTATTGTACAGATCAGTCTTGAAAATTCACGTACAGAAAATACTGGAACGGACCCAGTGACATCTATACACATGGTAAGTTTTGAATTTCTCTTACTGAAGTTGATGACTCTGTGTAGATTATAAGGGATTGGGTAGAACGTAGAGGTTCTTCGGACATTACTTATGCTCAAGCTCTTTCTTTAACAGTCAACAAAGGCTATAAAAAAGAGGTATTTCAACTTTTTCTCATATTCTGCAGTTGCTAAAAGAAATGCTGTTATAAGGACTTGGATGCTTGTTTGCGAGAATATTGTGACTTGGAAATTTGGATACTTGATGATAACAAGAATATAACTCTTGTTTAGTTGTTTAATTCTAAGATAAAAATCATTTTGCTTCTAAAATTTTTGAGTCACAAGCAACTATTTTTACTTTTTCGGCGTGTATCTCTTCAACCATACCATCATGATTTGCTATTTTAAACTTTACATTTTCTAATATAAATGTCCACACGTTATCGCAAAATCTATACGTGTGCAAATGGCCTCCAAAGATAGTTTTTTGCTTTAGTAATTCGAGTTCCTTCACTATACACCTATCGAACTCAAGTAATATCTTTATTGCAATAGTTGGTGTTAGCTCTCCTGCAGTCACCATTTCATCTAAAGCGTCAGTTAATGCCATTCCGATTGAGGATCTTCTATATAATTCGAGGCTCTAAAACATGGATTAGATGGGTATGGTTTGGGAACAAATACATACCGACATTTTTACGAGCTGTGAAGGTTAAAATACCCGAAGTTTGGTGTGTTAAGCTTTGATTATCCTTCAGTAATTGTTCTTCAAGGGACTTTAGGCACTACTTTGTGTAACTCATACATTTTCTGTGTTACTAACTTTATGGTCTTATTACACGATATCGAGCGATAAAAAGAAGTACACAAACGTTTAACAGACAGTGCTAAATTCAAGTGGATATACTGAAGTACTAGAACGAAGATATTCGACAAGTATAAAGCTGAGGGTATGTAGAAATGAGCAAAAGGAGTTTTATTTTGTATTTTGACTTTTTGTATAAATTATTTCGAAAGAAACGGAAAACAAATTTCACCCATGGTCGATGTCTTTTTTGATTTTCCTTTTTTTTGGAATTTGGAATTTCCCTCGTGGCATGCCATGGCCACACACATCTCCATTGCCGCACTTCCGCCTTTTTTTCCATCCCAAGGGTTTAGGGTTTAAAAGGCAAAATCAATTTCTAGAAGGAAAGGAAATGAGATGAAGGTTTCACGCCGAACCGAGGTATACTCTTGAGCGTTCCTTACAATAATACTTAAGGATAAAATCGCGCAGTGCAATCATACTAATCAATTATAATATCTCAGTTTTCCTGTGCAAGATCAACATGCTTCCTCCGTCAATTCTTGATATGGAACTTGACCTGGTTGACGGACTTCGGGTGGCAGAACTTCTCGATCAAGGAACCTGTTACACCTATGATGATATTATCTTCCATCCTGGGTATATAAATTTCGCCGCGGATGAGGTAGAACTGGCAACAAAAGTTTCAAAGAATATTGGAATACGAACACCAATTGTAAGTTCACCCATGGACACTGTGACTGAATCTAACATGGCAGTCGCTCTGGCAAAACTCGGAGGGATCGGATTTTTACACTACAACTCGAAGATCGAAGAGCAAGTCTTCCATGCAAGTCGTGTGAAAAATCACAGAGCTGATTTTCTGACTGATTTGTTGATTCTTCAGCCCAGTTCCACTCTGTATGAATTTGATCAACTGCGAGAAAGATCAAAACACACTTTTGCTTGTATTTGTGAGGCAGACTGTATTGGGTCTAAGTTATTGGGATTAGTTACTGCAACGGACCATGAATTGCTGAAAGATCGATCATTGGAACTCGGTAGTGTCATGACGAGCATTAATGATTTGGTAACGTCGGAGTTAGCGGAGGATTTGGACAGTTTTGAGAAAGTTTTGATTGAGAGTAAGAAAGGAAAACTTCCTATTCTGAATGACTCAGGAGGGCTTATTGCAGTAGTTACTAGCTCTACCCTGAAAAAGAAATTAATCAATCCTTCCACTGGTGTGCCATCTTCTGATCGGTCGGGAAGTTTGCTATGCGGCGCTGCCATCGGAACGCGTGAAAGTGACCGTAGCCGTGCAATTGCCTTAGCTGACGCTGGTGTTGATGCCATCATTCTAGATTCTTCACAGGGTGACTCTATGTATCAGCTAGAAATGCTTCATTATCTGAAGAAGGTAATTCCCGAAGTAGATATCATTGCCGGAAATGTCGTAACGCAGGTCCAAGCTGCTCATTTAATTAAAGCTGGTGCAGACGGTCTTCGTGTTGGAATGGGTTCAGGTAGTATTTGTACAACACAGGAAGTATGTGCAGTTGGAAGAGGACAAGCTACAGCTGTGTTTAAGGTCACAAATTTGGCATCTAAATTTAATGTTCCAGTTATTGCAGACGGAGGTATTCAAAATAGTGGCCATATTGTAAAAGCATTGGCACTGGGAGCTAGTGCTGTCATGTGTGGGTCGATGTTTGCTGGAACTACCGAGGCACCAGGCGAATATTTTTTTCAAGATGGAGTTCGTTTGAAGAAATATAGAGGAATGGGAAGTTTAGAATCGATGTTGAAAGGAAGTGATTCACGGTATTTAAGTAGCGGCACACACTTAAAGATAGCGCAAGGTGTTTCAGGCACAGTGAAAGACAAAGGATCAGTTCTACACATGGTTCCTTATCTCATGCAAGCTGTTAAACAAGGATTTCAGGATCTTGGTGCAAACAGCTTAGAAAAAGCCAACAGCTTGCGTAATTCTGGTGATATGCGTGTAGAGACTCGTACGAACTCTGCTCAGCTTGAAGGCGGAGTTCATGATTTACACAGCTATTCGAAGCAACTATGGTAAAAACATTTGCTTGTAAGTTGAACGAGGTTTTTTCTTTTACCTTTACAACTGTGTGTATTCTAAGTTATGTTCTACTAAATGACAGAGTATATGTAGCATAGCAAACTTCACCGATTCCTGTTGGTATCAAATCGTTAAAGTAAAAAATACTATGGCACTATGTACTTATGGGATTGAAGTATATATTTTGTTGCATGTTTTTTAGAGAATATTCACAAGTTCTTCATTCGTAATGAAGACAATAGTACCTTTGGTAATCACTTTCATACTTTTATAACTTAGGAATAAAAATCACAACAAGTTATTAGAAAAAGAGCCAGGATTAACTGCAGCATTTTTCTCTCACTACAGCTTTCGACTTCTCAATTTCAACCAAATTTTCCGAAATTTGCTTCTGCTGTATTGGTTCTAGAGTTTGTGATCGCTGTAGTCAAGATGCTCAGTAAAAAATTAAAAATTCTGAAGTGAAACTTTTTTACCTCATGGATAACACTTAGTACTTTTTGAAAAGCTGTGTCAATGTTTACAGAATTGAGAGCTGAGGTTTCCAAAAATAGTAAACCTACAAAGTATTGCAGCGTAAATTGAAAATTGAATCATTTTGAAAAAATACCTTCTTTTGCTGCATATATTTCAGCATCCTGGGTAGAGACAGAACGTAAATGCTGGAGATCACACTTGTTTCCGGTCAACATTATAACAATTTTAGAATCTGCATGATCTCTCAATTCTGTCAACCATTTTTCAACATCGGCAAAAGTTTCTAGTAAGTTATAACGTTATAACGTTTGACTTCCTTTACAGAATGTCGTACCTTTCTTTGTAACGTCATAAACGAGAAGCGCACCAACAGCTCCTCTATAATATGCGCTCGTAATTGCTCTATACCGCTCCTGTCCAGCTGTATCCCATATTTGAGCTTTCACTACTTTTTTCTCAATCTAATTTCATTTTTAACTTAGTTCAGATTTGCTTGAAGATGTGGTGTACCTCTATACTCCTAGTTGCAAATTCTACACCGATTGTTGACTTCGATTCAACCGAAAATTCATTTCGAGTGAATCTAGAAAGAATATTCGATTTGCCAACTCCAGAATCCCCTATCAAAACGATCTTGAATAGGTAGTCATAACTTCACGAAAGTTTTTTTAGTCAGAACGTTTAAAGAGTACTGTGTTGGAATGAACTTACTCATCGTGTTCGCTAGACATCGACACAAAAGCTTGAAATAATTGCAATATACTTCAATATACACTTAAAATTTGCTGTTAAGAATTATGATGATTTCTGATATCTTTGTGGCTTGTAGAAATAGTTAGTTTTTCTGATTCCCGAAATTGAATGAGTGAAAGTTAGTCTGTAAAATGTGAAAATTTTCCTCAAGGTCATTCTTGGGTTCCCCCCCTTCTTGCAATCAGATATCATACTTTCCAACTTTTTTCTCCTCCTTTTGATTTTTATAACGGTACCGTAAATAAAAAACGTACGTTTATATGTTTCATTCTATCGCATACTCTATTCTATCATGTCTACATTACCCCTGTGTTGTAAAGGCTTCGCAAAAAACATGTGGAGACTCGAGAAGCCTTACCAGCGGTTACGAAAATTTAACGCGTTACAAGTAGACATGCCGGCAGATGAAAGCTATGGAACTAAATTTCCGCCTTCACGGCATCCGCGTCGTTGCGGGATTTTATTGCATCCAACTTCATTCCCGGGACCCTATTTGACCGGTGATCTTGGACCGGAAGCATATGCTTTTATAGACTGGCTGGAAAGTTCTAAAATGCAAGTTTGGCAAGTATTACCACTAGTTCCGCCAGGTCGTCCCATACCGGGTATACGAGATGATTTTTGGTCTCCATACAGTGGTCGTGATGCACATTGTGGTAACACTTTGATGATTTCTTTGGAATTACTCGTCAATGATAACTTGTTGAGCGCAAATGAGCTTCCGGTAAGCTCTGTACAAAGTAGCCATGTTAAGTTTCAAGATGCTTCAGAAGTTATCGAGCCCTTACTATACAGGGCAGCAAGAAATATGTTAAATAGAAACAAAAATGATAAATTGCGCCGTGAATTTGAGGAATTTCGTGAGCGCTCTGATATCAAATTGTGGCTTAAAGATGCGGCCTTATTTGACGTGATTGAGAAAATCCCAGAGTTACGTGGGGTTGACTGGTGGGATTGGCCCATTGGTTTGCGCGATAGAGAAAAGGGTGAGTTATTAAAATTAAGCAAAGAATACTCATATCAGCTGGATGAATTCTGCGTTGTTCAATTTTTTTGGCATAGACAGTGGCTCTCGTTGAAACAGTACGCGAATTCGAAGGGGATCTCAATCATTGGGGATATGCCTATTTATGTGGGAGGACATTCAGCAGACGTCTGGGCTCACCCACACTTATTTCAACTGGGCCCTGATAAGAAGCCAGAAATGGTTGCTGGTACTCCACCTGACGCGTTTAGTGATGATGGTCAGCTATGGGGTAATCCATTATACTGCTGGACAATGCACAAAGAAGAAAAATATGCATGGTGGTGTAGTAGAATAAAAAGAGCGCTTGAGCTTCATGATGAAATTCGAATAGACCATTTTAGGGCATTTTCTGCATACTGGGCAGTGCAAGCTGGCGAAAGAACCGCGAAAAATGGCAAATGGTACAACGGACCTGGCATAGAATTCTTCCACGGCATAAAGTCAGCCGTTGGTGAATCTACTATAATAGCAGAGGATCTGGGTGTTATAACTGCAGATGTCACTGAATTAAGAGAAAGTATAAATGCACCCGGAATGGTAATTCTGCAGTTTGCATGGGGTTCCGACGGGAAAAATCCACATCTGCCACATAACCACAGTGAGAATTCTGTATGTTATACAGGAACTCATGATAATGAAACCTCGTATGGATGGTATTGGAATCAAAATGACTCCATCCGGAAGAAATTGAAGAATTATGCACACGTGACCTCCTCAAATTGTGTGTGGGATCTCGTCAGTTGTGCAATGGCCTCTGTCAGTAAAACGTGCATAATTCCGATGCAGGATATCCTAAATCTTGGAAACGAAGCTCGTATGAATACACCGGGTGTAGCTGATGGAAATTGGACATGGCGAGTAGGTTCCCCTCACTTTTTTGCAAGGTTGGCTCCAGAAGCAACGAAATTAGCACAAATGGTGACTTTATATGGTCGCACTCAGGATATTGAAGGATGATTGACGAATCGAAATTACTTAAATTTAATAACCTATGATCTAAATTTTATGAGGTCAGGAAAAACTTACATAGTTGTTTACTTCTTTGGATTTTCATGTAATTTATTCCTGTCATGTTACGCCACATTCAACAAGTTACAAGTTAGTAGAGTCGTTCGTGTATGGGTGATAAAATCGAATAAAGTGGGATCCTGAACAAAGACGATTTTCGTCGAATATCGATACTTTTCCTATGCATATCCATACGAGAACTCCAAATTAAAGTACTAGGATAGACAGTATGGTAATTACGCTGTGCCATCACCTAACCAGCATATGGTGTATGATTATTTACGCTACGCGCTCGTACACCTTAAAATCTTTTCAAAAAAGACTTCTACGTATATTTAGGGTGCGTGGACTACGAATTTTTATTTTTTGAAGAGGAAATTATGCTCGTACTCGTCTATATACCATATGCCATACCATATGGTGATAAAAATGATAAAAATGATCATACACGTACACGTATATCCCCTGTGAATTGTTGAGTAGCTGTAATATTGCAATTAGTAGTCTTCTTAGAATTAATCTCTTAGAAGCAGTAAAGTAGTGTGTAGTTTTCTCTAAGACCAGTTCTTAAATTAAATGTTTATGGTATCAAATGAAACCCTAACCTTCATTTTTTGGCAAGTTTCTCCACAGGGGATATGGCCACCTTTTTTAAATAAAATCCCTTGATTTTTTTTTTGTTCTCCCTTCTGGGCGAAGGATCCAGAGGGACAGTCGTAAAAAGAAGACAGTATTTTATAAAGGAAAATGGGAAGCGATATTGAGCAGTGTCCTGCGTTTGCGCGATATACATGCTGGATTTGACACTTTATTTCCATGTTTGGATTTACTACGTGAATAGATGGTGATGAAAACTTTCTTCATTTTTAACCGGGGTGGTGAAATTTTATTTCATTGGTCTGCCCAGGAAGAAAATGATAAACAATTATCGGTCAATGCTGTTATTAAGGACCGTCTACTAAGGAAGAAAAGTGAAGATAAACTTTTATATTATACTCCAATTTCAAGCTCTCTCTCATTTAATTGGATAACTCACGACGAGCTTGGGCTAGTTTTTGTTGTATCAAACCGAAAATCTTTGTCTGCCCCATATATTCGTGAACTACTTGTCCAAGTTCGATGCGCCTGCGTAGGTGTTTTATCAGAAAATAGTCAATGCACTTCTACTTTTGCTAGTGTATTTGACGGGATTTTTGAAAAAATTCGCCTGAAGTGCGTCGATCAATTTAGAGGTGAAATACTTATAGATAAAGTTGCTGTTAGCTCTTCTACTTCTGGCCATGACATAATTCGAAATAGGCTTGACTTCTCGAATGATCGTTCAAAAGGGAAAATAGCTCCCAACTATGGAAAAGATATCGAAAACCCTTCCGTGAGCATAGAAAAAAATGATAGCAATAGCACTTGGGTATCTGAAATTCTTCATGGAAAACTTGCTAAGAAGTTGATCGGTAAAGTTGAATTATTGGAATCAGAATTAAAACCTGTTATAGAAGAACTTAAACTTAAGTTGGTAAAGAAGAATGTTGCTGAAACAATTGCGGAGACCATTTGCGAAAGTGCTTCAAATCAATTATTGCACAATAAAGTCACATCATTATCAGAGGTTTCTAAAATTTTGGACCAGGTAGTGATTGATAATTTAGTACAAATACTGTCTCCAGTACAGCAGGTAGATGTTCTAAGAGAAATACAAGAGATGCGCTCTAAGAATCAAGTTTACATCATACTTTTCGTAGGTGTTAATGGTGTCGGAAAAAGTACGACCTTGTCTAAAGTTGCATATTGGATGCAGAAGAACAGACTTTCCTCAATGGTTGCAGCTTGTGACACTTTTCGAGCTGGGGCTGTAGAGCAGCTCCGAACGCATTGCCGTAGGCTAGGCATACCTCTATACGAGCGTGGTTATGAAAAAGATCCCGCAGTTATAGCTTATGAAGCTGTTAAACATGCAAATCGTCTGAAAATGGATGTACTATTGATTGATACTGCTGGACGTATGCAAGATAATGAACCTTTGATGAGAGCTTTGTCGAAGTTGATTAATCTAAATAAACCGAATTTGACGCTTTTTGTAGGAGAAGCTTTAGTTGGGAATGAGGCTTCTGATCAACTTAAGATTTTTAATCAGCGACTTCTTGATTTAATTGATGAGCAAAAACATACTGCAGTTGATGGTATTATATTATCCAAATGCGATACTGTTGGGGACAAAATTGGGGCAGCTATTTCTATGGTATATTCAAATAATATACCAATAATATTCTTAGGTTGTGGCCAAACTTATACAGATCTTAGAAGGTTTGATGTTGAAACTTTAGCGAAAGTCCTGTTAAACTAGATGAATGCACGTGAAGAATAAATTAAATATATTTGCTACAGGCTCAGCTTTGAGATAGAACGTTTCAAAGACAGTAACTTCGACTGCTTACTCTTGTATTCCACTAAGCTCAAAAAGTTTTTGTGCCGAATTCCCCCACTTATCGCGCTCATTTATGCTGCTACCAGCCCTTATCAAAATGTTGGCAGCTTTGTACTGCTTAGAAACGATTGCGATATGCAATGGAGTCCAGCCATGCTTAATATCTTTGACATTCACGTTTGCCCCATTTTCTAATAAAATTTTTAAGGCTTCAACGTGACCATTTTTTGCTGCTAAATGTAAAGGTGTCCATGCTCCCTTATCCCGTGCATTTACTTCAGCACCTTGCATAATTAAATTTTCGAGTAAAGTTGCAGAACCGCTATAATATGCGGCCTTGTGCAAAATAGATCTATCGTATGCATTTTTTTCATCAATATTATAGAGACAACTTGTTTTTTTTGAATCAGCCATTATTTGTAGTGCTTTTACCTTATTCTACGTATCTACGAAATATTCCTCTTTTAAGGTTACGCCGAGATTGCCTCTTTCTATCGAAAAAGTATTCGCACCTATTTCTATTCCTTCATAAATTCGTGTATTTTATCATCCTAAGCGTGTGAATAGCTGCATAAGTGTTATCTGGAGGTCACTGCTTGTCAGGACATTGAAAGTTAGAAAGAGCATGAAACTCTGCAGAACGTAAAGTCTTTGCGTGTCTCGAATTTATTAAGGCAAAAGTGCATAAACGCCTTTCAAAAAGCTTTTCCTTTGTGTGTTTGGTTTCATCAAATATATTTTCCTATTTTCAAGATTAGAAGTCTAGATATATATGGATCCATACGGTTTTAATTAACTATTTTCATTTTCTCGGATGACCATTTGGCTACATACGTCGAATGCCATAAAGATAAATAATCGTTCATATTTTTTATTATTAAATGATTCCACGTTCTTTTTTTCCCTTCTAAAATTTTCGGGGTTTTTGATAGTTTTAGGGTTTCGGATAACAGAAAATAAAGAAGAAAACAAAGGGTGACGTTTACCTACGCCGCCGAAAAAAAAGAAAAATACTTCGAAACTCTTCGATTCCTCATTGTTGCGATACATAAACATAATTTTGACAAACATGAGTACTATAAGTGCTACAAGCCCAAATAGAATAAGCGCATCTGTGCGCGGTTCGCAATCTTTACGACATGGACGACAGGCCGCTCTCTCTCTTAGTCGGAAGAAAACCGCTTTCAATTTTCGTGAAAATCAGTTCGAAGGTAGTACGCGAGCCTTAAAAGCGCGATTAAGTTCCTCCAATTCAAAAATGGCGAGAAAGAGTACGATAGTTCGAGCGGAAAAAGTAGTTGGAATCGATCTCGGGACGACAAACTCAGCTGTACGTTACTTTTAAAGTCGGCATTTTCGACTGCAAATTCTCTTCTGCTTTCCTTTCCTTTCCTTCGCTTTGTTTTACTTTTTCTATCAGCGTTAGATTTCATTCATTTTATTCCTAGGTTGCTGCTATGGAAGGTGGTGCTCCTACTATTGTCACAAATGCCGAGGGCGGAAGAACTACTCCGTCCATAGTTGCCTACACCAAGGCTGGTGATCGATTAGTAGGTCAAATTGCTAAGCGCCAGGGAGTTGTTAACCCGGAGAATACTTTTTACTCTGTGAAGCGTTTCATTGGTCGGCGCCACGATGAAACTTCTAATGAGGCGAAAGAAATACCATACACCGTCGTAAATAGTGCTGGAAACGTGAAATTGGACTGCCCAGCTTTGGGTAAGCAATTTGCGGCAGAAGAGGTCTCGGCCCAGGTTTTGCGCAAGCTTTGCGACGATGCATCATCTTTTCTGGGAGACTCAGTCACTAAGGCTGTGATTACAGTGCCTGCATACTTCAACGATAGTCAAAGGCAAGCCACAAAAGATGCTGGTCAGATTGCTGGTATTGAAGTTCTGCGTATCATCAATGAACCGACCGCCGCATCGCTTGCATATGGTTTTGAGAGAAAAGCCAATGAAACTATTTTAATTTTTGATCTTGGAGGAGGTACGTTTGATGTTTCCATCCTTGAAGTTGGCGATGGAGTGTTTGAGGTTCTCTCAACTTCGGGTGATACACATCTTGGTGGCGATGATTTTGACAAACGAATTGTCGAGTGGCTTGCAGAAGATTTTAAGAAATCTGAAGGAATCGATCTTATCAAAGATAAGCAAGCCTTGCAGCGTTTGACCGAAGCAGCCGAGAAGGCGAAAATGGAGCTTTCTTCTACTGCTAGTGCGTCGATTTCTCTTCCATTCATCACCGCGACTGCTGACGGTCCGAAGCATATCGATACCCAACTATCGAGAAGTAAGTTCGAACAACTGTGCGAAGACCTTATCAAGCGTTGCCAGCAACCAGTTGAGCAAGCTTTGAAAGACGCAAAACTGAGTCTTTCTGAAGTGAACGAGGTGATTTTGGTAGGAGGTTCTACCCGTATACCGGCAGTTCGTGAGTTGGTAAAGAAGTTAACAGGAAAAGAACCAAATATGAGTGTAAATCCGGACGAAGTGGTTGCCTTAGGGGCTGCTGTTCAAGGTGGCGTGCTTGCTGGTGAAGTTTCTGACATAGTTTTGCTTGACGTCACTCCACTTTCCCTTGGACTTGAAACTCTTGGGGGTGTCATGACGAAGCTCATTCCTCGTAACACAACGTTACCTACTTCGAAATCTGAAGTTTTCTCCACCGCTGCTGATGGTCAAACCAGTGTAGAAATTAACGTTCTGCAAGGAGAAAGAGAGTTTGTAAAAGACAATAAAAGTCTCGGTAACTTTCGATTGGATGGAATACCATCTGCTCCCCGCGGAGTTCCGCAGATTGAAGTCAAGTTTGATATAGATGCAAACGGAATTCTTTCTGTCGAAGCTTGTGACAAAGGCACTGGAAAGAAGCAAGATATTAAAATCACCGGAGCTTCGACGTTATCTTCAGACGAAGTAGACCGCATGGTGAGTGAAGCTGAAAAATTTTCGGAGGAGGATAAGAAAAAGCGCGAAGATGTTGATGTCAGAAACAATGCAGATTCTATGGCATATCAAACTGAGAAACAACTCACTGAACTTGGTGATAAAGTGCCAGAGGATGTCAAAGAGAAAGTAAATCAAAAGCTTACGGAGTTGAAATCAGCTGTTGAAGGTGGGGATATTGCACAGATGAAGGAAGCTCAAGAAGCCCTTCAAAAAGAAGTCATGGAGATGGGGCAAGCAATGTATCAGGGATCACCACAACCCTCTGCAGGATCAGAAGAAAACACCAGTTCGGATTCTAGTACTGCTGCTGATGATGTGATTGATGCAGAGTTTTCAAGTGAAAAGTAAAACATGTATACTTGAGAATATTGAACAACTTCTTTTAAAACTCATATGTTTTTCAAATTTTCAGAGCTCTGCTCCGATACCCTTTGCTTGATTAATTTAAGCATATTGAGAAACCCATTCGTCCTGGAAGGTGTAAGCGTTTGTTTCAACCCAAGTTCTTCAATAAACTCGGGAGGTACGCTCAAGATCTCTTGCAAATCAGAACCTTGTAACCCCTCAACAAGTAACCCAGCTAGACCCTTAGTCAGTTGCGAATCCGAATCAGCTAAAAAGTAAAATTTTCCTTCTTTAAACTCCGAAAGAATCCAAACCTGATTGTTTAATTTCATACAGGTCACCATACTTATGTACAACTTACCTGAGAGGTGCAACCTGGAACTTTATTTTGATCATTTTTTTGTTCCTTTGGAAAAGCTTTCAACTTCTGCGCGTAAAATAGAAGCTGCTTATATCGTTGAGTTGGGTCCTTTACCTTGAAATAAGTGTCAACACGAAGAATAAAGATAGAAAGCTAGAATCTCACGAGCTGAAATGATTTGACTATGTTGAATAGATTTTCCGGCAACTCATGCCCTTCAACCGGATTTAACTTTGCGCACGGCTTACAAGCCCTTAATAACTGTCGAGAAGAAAGTCGTGGAGAAGTATTTAGATGTTTATATTTAAAGTTGAAACGAGAAATGACTGGTTGAATCGAAATAACTAACATTTCCAAGGGCGCAAACCCTCGCGACAACGAGTGAAAATATGACACGCGTTTGGCTGAGAAAAACAAAACAAAAAATACATACCCTAAATATTAGTTTTAAAATATTAAGCAGGAAAGATATCACCATAGGGAACTACATTTACTGCGATTGTTTATTACATAACTACCTTTAGCTACTTTAGTGACTGTGTCTTTTAAACTTTACTGGTAATATGATAAAAATGATAAAAATGAAATTAAAAAACAAGTACTAGATTACTAGTTTTGTACGTCTGCTATTGGCCGGGTCTTGAGGATTGCTCTTCAGGACCCGGCGTTTTATCTCGATCTTTATCGAGAGGCGGGTTTGTGTCTCTATCGTCTAAACACGGCTTTTTCTTTGCGCGAGAGCAATCATGTCTTAATATGTATTAAATTAGAGGATTGTTTTTATATACCTACGTAGGTGGTACCAGGTACCATGGTACGGTACCAGTGGTACAATTAACTCAACAATTTCGGATTTGGGGTAATACAACTACTAGCAGTCACATAGTTATTGACTTTGCAATTGAAAGGACGGCGCATCATTCATTTTATCATAGGGTATGGTTCATAGTGATAAACGCATTGAATATATTCAAGGTCCAGTTCAAAAGCGAAGTACCGTCCAGAATGTCAAAGTTTCCCGAGCCCGTGCATTTAAAATAGCATTACAAAAGTTCATCATATTTCGTTTTTCGGGAAACAAGTTTGATATTATTTTGGAATTACATGAAGATTTTTCCATGGAAACATTCTTGAAGGCTCGCCCATCGGCGCAAATGATCTCGTTAAGCCAATTCGAGCTGTTTAGACGTCGACAAATTGACATTTTTGAAGACAAAACGTACTTTACAGATTGGCCCTATTTGTTATCAGCATCTGGACAAGGAATAACATTATCAAGTAGAAACTCAGGGAATGCGAAGGAAAAAAATTTTGACTATCACAAAAAGCTTAACTTATGGGGCAAAATCTACCATAGAGATTTCACTCCTATTTGTAAAACATGTTCCTGTAACACTTGCAAAAATTATTCTCGATCATATATTCATCATTTGTTAGGAGTTCACGAAATTTCTGCTTTGATACTGTTAGCTGAACATAATACGCACCAATTTAAAAAAATGTTAGAAGAAGTTCATGTTAACAGAACGCATGGAACTGAGTGAGTATGTAAAGCTATGCAGTAGGAGGTTCAAATGGCTAGGTTATGAAAAGCTTAAATATTTTCTGTAAAACATTTTGTTTGAAGCATTATAATGAAACCTGTATACAACTACTACAGTGGTTGCAAGAAATCACTATGTTTTTCACTTGACCCGATTGCAATAATTCAGATTCAAGATTCTCAAGTTGAAATTCTCCACTACATCTACACTTATATGTGAGACTTGTACTATATTCATCTACTAGCACGGATTCCATATCCGATACCTGTATTTCTTCGTAAATGACAGCCTCCTTCAGATGAAGTGACTCATCATATGATCTTCGAAGTTCTACATTCTTCAACACGTTCCAAGCTGCTTGAATCTCGCAGAATTCATTATTTTCATATGAAAGTGTTTTGTCAGGATGATAGCACAGGAGCTTTTTCCTGAAAGCTCTACGGATCTCCTCCTGCGTTGCGCTACAGGTAACTTCAAGGATTTCATAGTGCGTGCGCATACCCATAGCTTGATACTCTTACCAACAATGGTTTTCAGATAGAGTATATTACCTAGGTACGATATAAACCAAATATAGGAATTGTGATTCTTATAGCGCTGGGACGAATTCGAACGCTTTAAGACTCAAAAGCTTACCAAATTCACCAAATTCTTACGTGAGCATGAGAATAAAAGGCCTCATTTTCTAGCCGAGAGTTTGACTCGGAGATAATTTGAAAAAAAAAATATGAGTATAAAAAGTCTCTACTACGCAGCATCCACCTGTTTCCAAATACAGGACACAATACAGGATTCAAGCGTAGGAAAACTCTGTGATTTTCACGAGAGTTGAGACGCCTGCATAGTATCTCATAACCCTCAATTGAATTACTCCACCTATTAGTATTTATTATTGTTATTAGAGGGCTTTCGCAAAAAAAAAATCGCTTTTTTTCAAATCGATTTGAACCCTGTTTTCCACTCCAAAATTGTCGATTTTCGGCTCAAATCGATATAAATCGATGGAGTGTCCGTAGACCCCCAATTAACCGATATGATAGCCGAACACGAAACATAAGTATTCATGTGATCGATTTGTCGCGTTTTTTTGGAAAAAGTTTGCGTGTGTGAGTTGTAGAGCGCGCGCGGATTTTCACATAATGAGGGTTTAAGGTTTTAACGGTTTCAGAATGGAGGAAGTTTGATTGTGATGATTTGGTGGTAGTGGGAAACTAAAATGTCTTCAACTGGTTCTAATCACCAGCGGTTGATGAGTTCTTAGACACACACCAGCGTTGAAGTAATATTAGTCATTTAAATACCTTCAAGAAAAATAATATGAAAAAAATCCCATGAAAGCACGAGTAACGTTGCACCTCAGGTGCTTTCAGCTGCCGACATTCACTCTATCTTTAAAATTACTGCAACTTTAACTTTTTGTAGCTTGATTGAGTTCTTTGAAGGATTTTTTCAGATTTTTCTTCGCTAATCGTGCAACTCTTCTTCCTTCTTTCACAGCATGTTTTCTCTGTGACTTTTCAGATCTATCTTCACCTTTTCTTCTAATATTCCATCTCCAGCTCTCGGGAATAGCTGTGTTGACAATAAAATCAACATTTTGAGTATATTGTTTCTCAATAATAACTCTCGAATGAGTATTTTCGTTCTCATCTTCAATAACTGAAGGTGTATTCGAAAACGTCTCTTGCAACATTTGCAAGTTTTCCTCACCAAGTCTAGTTTTATCATACTTAATTTCAGAGGACTTTAAATTTACCACTTTAGAAATTTCCTCCGTAATGATTTTTGGAATAGTTTTACCAACTTGGGCTTGAACATTTTTTGAAGCCTTCCTAGATTCGTCGCTACCAACTCTGCCACTTGGGTACAAGTTACAGCTGTCACCATTATCAACCTTGTTTCGCAAGGATGAGCGACCTGGTTGAAATGCGTGCGTTAATGATGTTGAATTTTCTTCCGACAGAAGAAATGGATTTTCTATAACATCTCCAAGCACCTTTTCTGATTGCATAGCTTCCAAAAAGAAGGTATCTTCTAAATCTCCAGTTTCTTTTGCCTTTCCATCACTTAGTTCAATTGTCTCAATTGTATCTATAATTTCTAAGATTTCATTTTCCATATGGTGACCTGTAAATATATTCGATTTATGTGGATTCGAAATACCGGGGGAAGCGTTTGACGATGGTAAATATATATCTTTAGTGGCAGAGCTAACTTGGTCTGGAGAGTCCAACTTAATTGAGCGTAAATGTTGAGTGTAATCATACCCATCATCTACCAAACATAAATCTAACATCTCCTTGCGGTTTTGTTGCACTGATACCGTTCCAGAACTTTCTGCGACGGTCTTTTCTCTATCTCTATCTTCAGATCCCTGAAGATGGGTTTGATTAGAACACATTTTATCAGAAAAATCATCATGACCCAAAGAAATTGAATACGTATTTGCATGTTTCTTTTGAATAAAAGGTTTTTTCTTTCTGGGCATTTTTTAAAACTATGCCACAATGATCCCAACCACTGCAAAGGAGACAAGCACCTTTGATCAGGCACCTTCCTAAGTTGAACTGTGTATTGGTCTACCAAAGTATGCCTAGAGGGATTGTTACATTCCCTTCTTCTTGTTTGTATTAAAGAAGGTATTGTATTTTAAAAGAAGAATTAAAATGTCCAGCAGTAGGTTACTCCATTTTCACATTCGACCATGCTATGTGAATTTGCTCTGTATTATCGTGAAACTTTGCGCAGCTTGGTTTCATATATATACTCGTCCCATGTCTCTTCGCGTAAGGAAATTTATAAGTAAAGAAAAAAAAGGTTCTCATATCGTTGTTTTGAAAATTCTTACCTACGTAGTAAAGTTCTTCGACCACTTCTTAATTAAATTTATCTTAAATATGTTACCCTAAACTAAAACAACCCAAGATAGGGTTTCAAATTTGGCTAACTTCGAGGGTTTTATTCTTATGAGCAACAAGCAGACGTATGGCCATACCTGGTATGGTACAAATAAATCACTTGTGTTTTAATTTCATTTTTATCATTTTTAGCATTGGTCGTAAATTTTTCTCTTCAACAATTTACAAAATTCCCTTTTTCCTTTTCGAGGAAAACAATTTTTTTCTGTTCGTGTCTGATCGTTGCACCATGTCTGGTCATGTCTTTGTCCAATAAGGTGTTGAGTGAAAAAAAGGATGACTTCGAATATTGAATAAAAAAGATGTGGTAAATAGTACATGTAATTCATAATAGTGCAATGTATTTGGTCCTTAATGCTGTATACTACATACACAAAGCTCCATTACGAGCAGACTATAGAAGAGAATCATAGCAGACTATAGAAGAGAATCATCGCACTTGTTTATCTTTGAAAATAAAATTCATACTTTTCTAGCTCCTAAAAATCTGCAGCAATGAGGAAATACTTTTAAATAGCCAGCCAATATAATCAATATGCCATACAATAGAAACCAGTGTCGAGCAAAATTATTTCACAAGACAGAACATGATATGGACAACTTGACAGACCTGAAATTTTCATAGCACTCGTATGTAAATTTTTTCAATATAGTGTTGATATGAACTCACACTCTATAAGGGGAACCATAATATTGTCTCGGGTATGTTATAAAATATATCCTCTTCTAAACTTTTTACGGTGCTTCGTTCGATTCATCTTGGTTTTCATATTCATCTTTCGAGCAGACTCCAGGATGTGAATCGGTCTAATTTCATCTAATTGGCTAAAACCTTGTTCTTCAACTATCAAACGGGACGTTTCTGTCAATTCTCCGATAAACATTTTCACAACAGAGCTCAGAATTATTAAACCGTTCGGATTCAGGGACACTCCGGTTAAACTGTAAAATATTTTCTTTAAAGCGGGTTTACTAATATGAGAACGCCTGTAACATTCGTAGCGCTCCATTTGAGCCGTAGAAAAGTGGAACGTCATTCTCAACAAGTTTGATGCAAGAAAAGAAACGTGAAATCAACACTTGCTATATGTTATCTATATGTGCCAACCTGCTATAGATAGGAATCTTGATAGTGTTTAGCGATCGAAAGTATTAGTCTGCGAAGGACCTCTTTTGATGTATTGAAAATTTTGGTTTTTAATTTTTGCCTTGGCAAATACAAATATTTGATATGGTTTGTCGTCCCCTTTAGACCTCGAGGTCATCCTCCCTGCCAAGCTATTTCGAATATCAACAATTTCATTTTTGACACATTTTAACACATTTTTAACACACGTACTGTCAGTGGTAGTGGTAAAACCGATTTTATCAAATAAAATAATTCGCGCCCAACTTTTACCCTACCTCTTTGCTTACCATCGCCTTACTTAAAGGAGCCCGTGCGAAATTCCATGTCAATTGTATAGTCCACTCATCACACAATTTGCTGTCCCATCCAACTCAAGGAAGAATATCATCACGAGACGATATCACATACGGTTTTTAGAGTTAGTTTGAACGCTATAAATAATGGAGGATTGTGCTATTGGAGACGATGAGTTTGATATCGCCGCTGTTGAGAATGCGTTCAGGATTTGCAATCAAGAAAGGTTGCTTCTGGGTTCGTATCTCCGGTCTTCAGTATCTAAACCGCTTCCATTTTATCCTGAGCCGGATATAACAAAAAGCCATTGGGATCACGTCCGAGAAGAAATGCGTTGGCTAGCAGGCGATTACATACGAGAAAGAAAGTGGCGGTATGTGTTCTCTAAATCACATAATTTCACTAGAATCTGATTTGTAATTAGGCAAAAAACCGCGCGAAAGTTTGCTTTTGACTTGAACAAAGGTAGGATGGAAAATGGTCAAAACACAGAGCAGCAAGGCAAGGTCTCCCAAAATGACATAGCAGGAAGGATATCACGTGAAGTACTTTCATACTGGAAAAAAATTCATAAAGTATTCTCATCTATGTATATTGCTTTCAACTTTTAATAATACACGTCCCTATAGGTTATTGAGTGGCGGCGAAGAAATTTGGCGGAAATAGTGCATAGAAGGGAATTAGATAAACAGCTTGGTAATTCATATTTTTTCGAAAAGATTATTTATTTTATATTTCTCGTATCCTTCATGTAGATGTACTTCTTCTTCAAACGGAGAAATATTCTAAAATGTTATCAGGAAAGCTAAATGAGTTCACAAACTCAAGTGGATCAGAGAGCTCTCCTCAAGTATACCAAAACAATTGCAAGCAGGTTCAATTTAACAAAGACGGGAATTTAAGCGTTTCTGCGAGTTACCATCCCACAGATTCAGAGACGTCTGATGATGAAGAATACATGAGAAAAGAAATGGCATGCGATCGTAAAAATGACATTGACTACATGGCAGAAGTTCGAGATCTTCAAATAGACGCGCACATTCCAATTGAAAAGCTTTTAAGACTTTACAGGGACTTACAGGAACACTCAAATATACGTAAAGTAGAAAATGTAAACTCACTTTTTGCGGAATTCATATGCTCAGGGGATAAGACTAATTGTTCTAATTCTTATTTTAGTCTTTCGCCTTTCCTTCTTAAACATGCATTACGGGAATACCAGAAAACTGGGCTCAAATGGTTGGTAAGTTGCTATGAAAACTCTATGAATGGAATACTAGCTGATGAGATGGGTCTTGGTAAAACAATTCAAACTATTAGTCTTCTTGCATATCTTGCTTGTAATCAAGGATCGTGGGGACCTCATTTAATTATCGTTCCAACTTCTGTAATGTTGAACTGGGAAGTTGAGTTCAAAAAATGGTGTCCAGCATTTAAGATATTGACATATTTCGGATCACAGAAAGAGCGCAAGATTAAACGTCGTGGATGGAGTAAACCGAACAGTTTTCACGTCTGTATTACAACTTATAGATTGATCGTACAGGATCAAATTATATTTCGCCGAAAAAAATGGGGATATATGATTTTGGATGAGGCACATCTCATAAAGAATTGGAGATCTCAACGTTGGCAAACACTCTTACATTTTAATAGCAACCGAAGGTTACTTTTGACAGGGACGCCCCTCCAGAATAATCTTATGGAGCTATGGTCACTCATGCACTTCTTGATGCCAAGTCTATTTCAATCACATTCCGAATTCAAGAGCTGGTTTTCGAATCCTCTAATGGAGATGCTAGATGGAGATTTAGCTGATCAAAATGTAATTGCTCGCTTGCATGATGTGCTTCGACCGTTTATTTTGAGGAGATTGAAAAAAGATGTGGAAAGAAATCTTCCAGAGAAAAAGGAACATGTCATTTACTGTCAACTTTCAAGACGTCAAAGGAGATTATATGAAGAATATATTTCATCATCTGACACATCCACTATTCTTGGTTCTGGTAATCTTCTTGGGGTCATAAACTGTCTAATGCAGCTCAGAAAAGTATGCAACCATCCGGATCTATTTGCGGGCCGTGCAATTATAAGTTCTTTCGATCATTTTTCTTGTATTTCCATGGTTGTTCCTGCTTTGATTTGTTCATTATTAAATGGAGATCGTGCAAGAGCAGAGTATCTTAATAAATTCTATTGCTTTGAGTCCGTTAGTACGATAGAGTATTTTCATTCTATGGATCCGAAGGATATGAGTGAGAGCAAATGTATTTTGAATGGTGAAAAGGAAAAACTGACGAAAGATGTTTCTCTGACAACTGAATGCATGTTAGAAAATATTTTGAATAATGTTAGTCTGAAGGGCAGGAAAGCATTGGAAGTACGCTCTTCTTCTGAATCTTTAATATGTCGCACCATGAAAAAATATCCTCTCAGTTTCACGCGTACATTTTTTCATGTGCAAGCTGAAGTAATGAATTGTCACGATGCAGCTAATTTGATTTCTTCCACCCACAAGCGAGCTTTATCGATTAAGGAAAAGTTTTGTAACTTTTTTTGTGTTATACCGCGTGTTCGGGCATTAACACCTAAGGTTTTTATTGGATCAAACTGTGAGATTTTTAGCCATTCTTTGCAAGACAGGTATTTTTGTGATGCCATGTCCTGTTTTGTAGGAAAATTCCGATATATTGTGGTGCGACAACAACTATTTTTCCACGATAAACGATTGATACAATACGATTGTGGTAAATTGCAGAAACTTGCGCACCTATTGAGAGAGCTTCGGATTGGCGGGCATAAAGTTCTTATTTTTACACAAATGACAAAAATGCTTGATATTCTAGAATCGTTCCTGAATTTATATGGATATTCATACTGTAGACTTGATGGAAGTACGAAACCAGAGCAACGTCAACTTCTTGTTCAAAGGTTTAACACAGATCCACGACTATTTGTGTTCATTTTATCCACACGATCCGGAGGTTTTGGCATAAATCTTACAGGTGCAGATACTGTAATATTCTACGATACTGACTGGAATCCCGCCATAGATAGTCAAGCTCAGGATAGATGCCATAGAATAGGACAGAATAGGGAAGTGAACATATATCGCCTCATTTGTGAGGGAACAGTAGAGGAAAATATAATGAGAAAGGCTATGCAAAAACGTGAACTTGATCGTGTTGCTATACAGTCAGCTATGTTTGATAGTTTCCATTGCAAGAAAGGTATGAGATTTTCAACCCATGTGTATCTTCAAATTGATATTTGGTTTTAGAGTGCATGTTAGCGAGAGAATATACTAGTTTGCCACAAGTCGAACCAAGACTTAAAACAAATGAGGTTTTACTTAATGTTTCTGTCACATTAATATAGTTCATAATATCTTTAACAGGGGCATCAAGTAGATTGCAAAGTTCCTTTCATGGGAGAAGAGTTAAAGCTTATAGACACATATGCCCTGGTGAGTGAATTAATACTGATATTCATAGTATCATATTTTTTTTACTAGTCTTTTCTTGAGTACTATTATGATGGCTTTTCTAGCAACTATGCTAGTGAAGGCACCACTATGGATGAAACACTGTTGGCTCAATCAAAAACATTTGGGGGAGATAGACTAGATGGAGATCAAACAGAAATTCAAGACCAACTTCAGCTTTATGTAAGGGATTGGGATGAAGAGCAGGCTCTCAATATTTACAAACAACATTGAGAACTTTTCTCATATCTTTCGAAGTGTGAGAGTAGACAATAACATCCATAAATAACCAGTTCTTTTGTAGTCTTAACTTGTAATGGAAAACTTTACTAATCAGAAACTTTGAAATAATTTACATCTGAAAATACTATGTATGTGTATGTGTGTCTGTGTTCCATAAACAAATAGGAAAAATAGACTCAAAGCACCAGGTTCACCAATAGTATAATACTTATCGAGAGCAATATTCTATATTTTCTTGATAAAGTCGTGCCATGCTAGTTTTGTTTCACGATCATATTTTTCACTCATGCTTTTTGCAAGGTCTAAACTTTCTTCTGTATCTATATTAACAGGGCAAAAAGAATAGCAAAACCAAAATTGTACTCGAAATACAAAAGGTAATAACGGGCTCAATACCATATCAACAAATCGCCGATATGGAAGAAGCGGTGTTAAAATTTTGATTGCTTCACTATTAAGTCTACCCAATCCTTGAATCACAGCCGTTCGAACTATTCTTTTTCTATAAAATTTTTTCAGCAAATGTGGGATTTCCTGTCGATTTTTAATATCTTTTAAAAGTAAAGATAAAACATAACCATCTTCAAATGCAAGGCCACATCCCTGACCAATATTTGGCATTGTCGCGTGGCATGAATCCCCTAACAATGTGATGCAATCCTTCGACCAGCCTTTAAATATACTTGGAGCCCTATCCCACAAATCTCTCTGAATAATTTCTTCAGAACTCGTTGCATTAATTAGATCACGTATAATGGGGTTCCAATCTTTAAATGCCTCTATTAAATATTCGCTTGGTCTATCAACATCATCTGTACCCGCATCTGATCTAATAAAGGCATACCACTGAACCCTGCCTTGTTTATCTGGGCAGACTACAAAATAATTATCAGGACCTATGTATGCGCAATACCCTAATTTTAAAAATTCCATTGAAGCAAACAGAGGAAGTCCACTAAATAATTTAAATCCAGTGAAGCTTGCAGTACTTGAAGCAAATTCAGACCCAAATGATTCGTCAAATAAAATTGAGCGAGTCCTACTCCAGATACCGTCAGCTCCAATGAGAATATCCCCTACCAAATGAGTTTCATCATCAAGGTGGACAACTACCTCTCCTGAAGAGTTTATCTCGTATGATTTCAATGTTGAAGACATACGCAATACGTTCTCTTTTCCTGATATTTCATCCAATTCTTTCAATAACTCCAACTGCAAGTCGGAACGATCGATACACACTGAAAACGGCAAACGTAAATCAGAGGGAAGTTCATTGATAGCCTCAAACTTAAACATCCAGTCAGAAGTCAAACCATCACGTATTCCACTTTCTGTACCCCAGAATGGACGAGCTACGTTATTGATATTCTTAAAGAGATTTTCACTGACGATTTTTACTGTTCCAATACCATTAGAGGCGAGTTGAATCGGTCCACCAAGAGGTCTATATTTGGTAGTCTTCTCTATGATCACAACATTCAGCCCTGCTTTCAAGAAACATATTGATGCAAATAACCCCCCAAGACCGCCACCCGCAATAATAATTCTCAAAGGATTATCTTTGTCTATGGCTGGGCTAAGAGAATTTGTTCGCAGAAAGTGACATCTCTTTGAAGGTCTAATTCCAATATAAGGTTTCAAGGGCTTACTCCTCCCAAGCAAAAAACGTTGCATAGCTGAAGGCATTTTTCACGTTTTTCCCGTTTCGTTATTGTATTTTTGGAGGTGGGGTACAGTAATTTCTTCGAATTATAAGTAGGAGAGGAACTAAGAATAGGTTGCAAGAAAGAAACTTTGATCTGACGAGCTTGGGTTGTACGAAAGAATAATAAATATTTGGTTTGGGTGTAGTGCTTTCGTTTGTGCGCGAGGGACTACGTGATACAACCAAGCTCTTTCAAAGTCTGAGGAAGGTGAAGAATACTTGTTTGTTTGTTTGTTTGTTTACTGTTTGCAAAAAATTTTCTCGTTTGAACAGGGGTTTCTCAAGCTACAAGCGCCTTCCTCTACGTCCACCCTTTCTACGTGTACTATCAGTAGGAATAGGCGTGACATCTTCTATTCTTCCGATCTTCAATCCTGAGCGGGAAAGAGCTCTGAGCGCTGATTGACCACCTGGTCCTGGACTCTTTGTTTTGTTACCTCCTGTTGCTCTCATTTTAATATGTAATGCTGTCAACCCCAGTTCCTAATAATTTAATTTTAAAGTGAAAGAATGGTAAATATAAATAAACTGTACGAACCTTGCATCTGACAGCTACATCTTGAGCAGCAAGCATAGCTGCATATGGTGAGGATTCGTCCCTATCGGCTTTCACTTTCATCCCACCAGTGACGCGGCAAATTGTTTCTTTTCCGGACAAATCAGTAACGTGCTGCAAATTAGAAAATTAGGTCTTAAATCTACATCTACACGATTGGAAAGGTATCCGAAATTATGACTTACCACGAAAGTGTCGTTAAATGAAGCAAAAATGTGAGCGACACCGAACACATTCTCTCCTTCTCTTGCCTGGGGTCCAGCTCCCGGGGGCGCTATCATGGATGCCTATTAAAATGTATTGAGATTTTAGCGTTTTTTTAGTTATCGCTATCACGGATCGCAATTCTTATAGCTATCGAGACTTAAACGCACCATGCTATGATTTTCAGATGTTGTATTACAGACGGATCTTAAAAGTTTGGACGTGCAGATCACTGTTTAAAGAGCTATTTGTGGCGACAATTTCTTCCCTTCGCCTAAAAGAAGTTTAAAACCTTAAATAAATAAAGAATTTTTGTTAAATTGTTGCATTAGAAGAGTAAAGGGGGGCTTATAAAAAGTTGTACATAGAAACAGCGAAGGACTTCGGAAGAATTGCGCGTAGTAGTATAAAATGGTATCTCAATGAACTCATTCCTAGCCTGAAGTAATGCACTAGAAGTAGAGCAAACTTTACTCGCGCATTTTCGCATTCACTTCTCATTTTCTACGCTTCTTTATTTCCGAATTATTTTACGCGTTTCTCTGTTTGATCGATTCGAATATAGCGTCACTTTATGGTGAATTTATTTCCACATGTATCTAACAGCAAGTTTATTCTGCCACAGTCAAGCAAGTTTTGGGGTGGAGGCAGTGACTCGAGTGATGACGAATCTTCGAGTAGTTCCAGTTATTCCTCATCCTCAAATGATTCCTCACAAGAGAGCAGTGATAATGGCCCTTCGAAGTGAGTTTGTCCAAGAATATCAATAATTTTCTTACTCTTTGACCAGGTATTTGCAAGATGACTCGTCTGAGAGTTCCGAAGACGAGCGCAGGTTTATACGAAGTATTAAGGTGATGAATTGAAGTTCTTTTAGTACAAAAAATATCACACGAAATTTGATAGGACAAGCGCTATGCAGAGATGCGAAAGCTTTCTGAAAGCATAATTGAAAAGCTAAATCATGGCGACTGGGTCTCAACAGTTTCATTATATGAACTCTTTAACAAGCAGTTAGAGAAAACACGACGTATTGGAGTTTCGGCAAGAGTTCCCAAATTTTACTACAGAACTTTAGGAACTCTCGAAGAGAAAATTATGGTGGCATATGAAAATAACGCTGCAAAAAGCATGTCATCTTCCAACGCGAAGGCATTTATTTCACTGCGCCAACGTCTTTTAAAATATTTGAAACAAATAGATCCCGAAATGTGCCATTTTCGCTCCTCCCCAGATAGCTCAGATGAAGAGTTGCACTCAGAAGCCCCAGGCTATACCGAAGAGCAAATAAAGCGTGAAGCTTCTGAAAAGAAGGTTGACTTTTTCAAAGCTGATTCGAAAGATATAAGCTTTGAGATGGTGGATGCAAAGATGAAAGAAATTGTATTGTTGCGAGGAAAGAAGGGAACGAATCGTAACGAGGCTGTTGAGTTGTTGACTAAACTGATATCACATGCAAAATGTATACCACAGGAAGTTGAAATACTTATGAACGTGGTAAGTGCTCAGTTTGATATAGCTGGAAGTATGACGGTGCACATGGCGGTGCCGATATGGAAGGAATGTGTGAAAAATGTCCTTCGAATTGTTGCTTTACTCCGGGACAGTCCACAAATTAGCCTTGCAGATCATGCTGATGTCGATAGAAGGCCATCAGGGGATGAAGTCATCAATGGTGCACCTGTTATTTTTCAAGGTTCAATTTGCGGATTTACTGAACGTCTTGATGATGAATTTTTCAAATCACTCCAATGCATAGACCCACATTCAAAAGAATACGTATCTCGACTGAAAGATGAAAGTCTTTTGTTAGTTTTGATCGATGATGTTGTGAAGTACTCTCAATGTAGCGATGACATATCTTCAGTGGTTAAAATGAATCTCAGATACTTGGAGCATATTTACTACAAGCCCGATGAAGTCTGTGAGACTATGTGTAGCTTCAGTCCACCTTCACAAGGAAATTCAGTAGTTTCGAACTGTTGCAAGAGTAATGATTCCTGTACTAGTAAACGTACGATGACGGTTTGTGCACTTTCTGGTTTCTTGTTAAAATATGGGGATGAACGATCTAGGGCTCGCGCTATATTGTGTGAAATCTATAATGAAGCTTTCATTGGAAACTTTTCAAAGGCTCATGATAAATTGCTTATGTCTCAACTTCAAGGAAGTATATCTCACGCAGACGTAAGCACTCAGATATTGTTCAATCGAACCATGGCACAATTAGGTATTTCCGCGTTTCGTGAAGGCCATTTCTCTGCTTCCCATGCATGCTTGAATGAACTGTTTTCTGGGGGAAGAGTTAGAGAACTTCTAGCACAAGGGTTCAACATGAATCGTTTTCATGATAGAACGATTGAGCAAGAAAAGATCGAAAAAAGAAGGCAGTTACCTTATCACATGCATTTCAATCTTGAACTATTGGAGAGTATTTTTCTGGTCTGTTGCATATTTATTGAAATTCCAAAAATGACTGGAAGCAAAATTCATCAAAGTCGCAAGTCATTTACGAAGCTTATTGATATTTATGAGCAGCAAACTTTCAACGGACCGGCCGAAAATGTCCGTGAAACTCTGATGTCGGCAACCTCATCACTTGTATGTGGAGACTGGCGGCAAGCGATGAAGTTAATTTTGAGTCTGGAAAGCTGGGAATTCCTACCATGCGACAAAGATGTTCCCTTGAATTATGTAATTCAACGTCTCAAAGAGGAAGGGCTTCGTATTTTTTTACTTCAGTATGCGGCACAATATGCATCTGCAAGTTTCCAAGTCTTGGGTGAGATGTTTGAACTGTCTTTTTCATCAGTCTATTCAGTTATTTGCTCAATGATTTCTTGCGACAACTTATTGGGGAGCTGTGACCTTTCTTCCAGGTGCATTTTGATTACGCATGAGGATCTCAATAGTCTACAAGAAACATGCACGTCATTTATAGATAAACTGTCACACATAAACGAATCCAATGACTTTGTTCTTAATTCTTTCCTTGGTGCAAGCGGTGTTGAGTATCATCCAGAAGAGGAGTATGTGGGGTCCAGATCTAGAAGGTACGGTCGCAATTTTTTATTGGATTCAGATGGCAGCAATGCCAAATTTGGCCATGGCAAACAACGTGGAATGTCGAAAATTTCTCGCGCTAATGTCGATATTTTTAGCGAAGGAAATTTTAGAGGCAAAGCAAGGGATTTGAAGGGAACTGAATTTGCTCAACGAAGTGGAAAATTTGCTCAACGCAAGCGGGAAGATTATCACGATCGTTCTGATAGGTTGGTCCCTTTATTTTCGAGTACTTCAACAAATCTTTTATGGCAGCATAAGTAAAGGTTTTCTGAACTTTGATGTTAAAAGTGGTCAGTCATGAGTTCTCAGAGATATAGAAGGCGTTCTGTAGCATTTCACAGGTGCTTGTGGTCTGTCCGCATTCATTAAAGAGGGGAAAATTGACATGTAAGCATGCAAGATAGTATAACATACGTGAATTTCAAAGAAGCGGATTCTTTTTAATAAACCCATCATATAATTTTTAAAAAATACTTATGACACCATCAACTATTCTATACTTTTGATCTTGTGAAATGCACTCAGATAGCCACATAAGATTTCTGACCTCTTGCTCTCTGAGTTTTAAATATGCATAGAAGATACCATAGTGAAACTGATGTGTAAACATACATCTACACTTCATAACTTCTGTTTCGTAAAATACCTAACATTCACGAGCCCAATAATGATAGAAACAAACAAAAACGCAACACTACCTTGTCTAGATTAATTTCTTCACTCGACTTCTGCAAAATATTTGGGTATATACTATTATTGACTATCACAGATATAACTTGCTCAAAATCACTGCATATGGCGAGGTCACGTTGCCCTTCGGGATGCAAATGACCAAAGTCAGAGAATAATCTTCGTCGATCATCCCGGGACAGTTCAGTTCCAATAGAATTAATCGTAATATTTATTGCACGACGATCAGCTTCAAAATATAAGATCTCCTTGAAATAGCGTTGACTATATATCGAGCTCGCGTGGAAATAAAATTACCTTCATGACAGTCGCGGTCAATCCACCAAGCATCTGTGACAATCTGAAAAAATCTTTCAAGTAAGCCTAAATTAATGTGATAATTCTCTATCAATTTAAGAAGAAAATAAGTAACCTTATACAAAGAGTTTCGTAAAATTTCAACATTTACTTCATCAAGATTCTCGTCACGGAAACATTCGCCAAAATACGCAGAAATCGGTGTATCTACAAGGACAATGCGGTGAAGTTCTCTATACCAATGCACATAAAAGGTCCTGCCATCAAATTTGCAAAATACTAACCTTAAATTGCTCACTGCCCCAAGGGACGCAATAGAGTCAAACATTCCAAGTGGATGACATTTATCTAGAAGTTCCTATCACAAAAGTTCAGGTTGGAGGACTATAAAGGAATTGAAACTTACCGTTACTTCTCTTTCGTGCATGGCACCTGTGACCATCAATACAATATTGTCTATCATGTATCCATACTTCAAATATTGCAGAAAAGTCGATAATGGTTCTGCAGCCTTCAAGAAAATAACCTCTGAACTAAGAAGTTGAAAACGAAAAACTCACCTGAGATTCGAAAAAACTGAAATCGTGGACTATCTTTTTCAAACAACATCGTACAATTAAAGACGGGTGTGTTGGTGATGCTTCGTTTTGGATTAACGAACCATAATCTGTATTTGTCTTTGCATCAAAGTTATTTTCTCTAGGTTTATTTTTGAAATTGGTATTTTTTTTACCAGGTAAAGTTTTATATCCTCAAGTGTTTCACATTGCTGTAAATTCGAGTAGTCTTCCGCACGAAGGAATCCCCCCATACACCCTCGGACAGTAGCTTCAAGAAAACCATCTTTCGCGTTAAACATTTATTTTACCCTTAAACTACTAAATCAACATAATTTAAAATGGCTTCGTACGAGCAAAGATGACCAAATAAATTACTTGTGTTTTAATTTCATTTTTATCATTTTTTTGACAAGACGGTATATAAAGTACGTATGCCATACGCGTAGTTAAAATTTAAAGACAGGAAAGGTTCCATACGGAATTTAGGGACTCGTATTTAAAATCTCTCCGCGAGAAAGGATTTTTTTTATCTTTTTTTTTATCTGATGATCTTTCAAGATCTCGATCTTTGGACCACCACTTTATCTCACTTTTTTGGACAGCTAGATTACTGTTCAAAGTGGTACTTATCGGAACGTCCTATCTAATTATCTTCCCACATTGGTACCTCGTGAATTATTATCTAATTGTCAATATAAATTCGTTGAAATGTCTTTCGCAACCACGCAGCAAATGAAGCAGTTCAGGTAAGTTACGGACTTTTTCTTTCTTTTTCTTTAAATTCAAGCGCTAAAACACAATCTGATTAAAACTGCGCGGGTTCGGAAGCGGGAGATATCAACTTTGCGCATCGGCCAATACTCTTCTCAAATTTCTGAATGAACGCTTACCTCAATTAATTCTTATTTATTCTAGCTCCAAACTCCTTTCGGGTACGAATGTAACTTCACGAAAAAACACAGTTTCACAAAGATCTGGAACGAGGATTTCGACTACTGTACGAGCTTCCGGAAAAGCTCTCGATGGTCGCAAGCTTCGCGTTGCCGTTATCGGTGGAGGCCCAGCCGGTGCATGCGCCGCGGAAACTTTAGCCAAAGGCGGCTGCGAAACTTTTCTTGTCGAACGTAAGATGGATAACTGCAAACCATGTGGTGGTGCGATCCCCCTGTGCATGGTCGGAGAGTTCGACTTGCCAGAAGAGATCATTGATCGTAAAGTTACAAAAATGAAAATGATTTCGCCTTCGAACCGCGCGGTTGATGTCGGACAAACTTTGAACGATAAGGAATACATTGGTATGTGTCGTCGCGAAGTTATGGATGATTTCTTGCGTAAACGGGCGAAAGCGTTGGGAGCTAATCTTATTAATGGCCTTTTCATGAAAATTGATGACCCTGGGGTGAATAATGGACCAATTACTTTACACTACAATGATTACGAGGGTGATTCGAAGACCGGAATTCCAAAAACAATTGAGGTGGATGCCGTCATTGGAGCTGATGGTGCGAATTCCAGAGTTGCTAAGTGCATCGATGCTGGTGAATATGACTATGCGATTGCTTTCCAAGAGCGTATCAAGATACCAGATGCTAAGATGGATTATTACAAAAATCTTGCAGAAATGTATGTTGGAGATGACGTCAGCCCGGATTTCTACGGCTGGGTCTTCCCTAAGTATGATCACGTAGCTGTGGGTACGGGGACTGTTGTGAATAAGACAGCCATCAAGCAGTACCAAACTGCCATGCGAAACCGAGCTGAGGATAAGTGTGCTGGAGGAAAAATCATCAGAGTCGAAGCGCATCCGATTCCAGAACACCCTCGTCCGAATCGTGTCCGAGGGCGAGTAGCTCTTGTCGGAGATGCGGCCGGATATGTCACAAAGTGCTCTGGTGAGGGTATTTACTTTGCTGCGAAGAGTGGACGAATGGCTGCAGAAGCTATTGTTGAACAATCCATGAACGGTACCAAGGAAATCGATGAATCTGATCTCCGTGTTTACTTAGACAAATGGGACAGAAAGTATTGGGCAACATACAAGGTCCTCGACATTTTACAGAAAGTCTTTTACCGATCGAACCCTGCGCGAGAAGCCTTTGTTGAGATGTGTGCAGATGAGTATGTGCAAAAGATGACTTTTGATTCATATCTTTACAAGACTGTGGTTCCTGGTAACCCGCTTGATGATGGGAAGCTTCTCGTTAATACCATTGGAAGTCTTGTTCGAGCTACAGCTTTGCGCAACGCTTCAAAATCTGGGGTTGCTAGTGTCTAAATCATTCTTTGCGAATACAAGCTAATATTCCAATTATTCTGTCTATTTTGTATTCTACTTTCTCTCTTACTTTTCTCTTTCTTAAAATCATATTTGAACTATCGGTTGAACGTTCTATATTCACTACATCATAACATGTACAAAAGCCTTTCGTCCCTGCTGAGGTAATATCGTATCAACTATGGCATATAAGGCAAGACTAATTCCAGGTATTGTGATTCAAATTATGCCCTTATTTATGATGTTTATATTTCTATCAGATACTCCAATCATAATCTTTTCTACTGTTTTACCATTTTCTTCAGCTTGTTCAACATATTCTTGCCTAAAAGATGAAGATTTTTCTATGTCCTTCTCAACTGAGCCTGTTAAAGAAGAAGGGACTTTCTTAACTATGCGTGAACTTTGATAGAAAAAAAAGATTGAAGTTATCTAGCTTCTTCAGTTCACAAAACTGATCAGTTTGATATCTTGAACGCTGCAAATTTATTTCTGAGTACAATATTCGAGGACATGTGAATTCATACCCCTTCCGTCGTCCGTACTGAAAACTCTAACTTGTTCTCAGAATGTCTATACTTTGAAGTAAAGCAGGCCTATAAATTCTAAATAAGCTTAAGGTAAACGAAGAAACTTTAGTCAAACATTTTTTAACAACTCAACATTCTCTGGGGCAACAAATTGTGCAACAAGCTCTTCTGTTTCTACATTTTCTATTTTCATATTTCTCGCCGTTTAATAAACACGGTAAAGAGGTCGGAATTTGGGTGGCGATGGTGGGAATGGTTTTAAATATTCATCCCATGAAGGAAAAAAAGGATCTCCCTAACTTTTTTAGGGTATCAGAGTAGTTTAAATTCCTGAAGCATAGGATGTTTAATTTTTTTTTAGATGCTATAGCTAAGGAACCCAGGAGATACAGTGTGATCCATACGCAAACTCCATAGCCCAAGCATTTTCCAGGGTTTGAGAAGTGCGGAAGGTAATATTTACTTCTACTTTACCATTAGGCATAACAAAGCTTTCTTAAAATCTTTTTATATACCAGTGATATTTAAGCATAACTCATTTTTAGTTGCAAAGTTTTATTAAGACTTCGTTTCTCAAAGGTCGTTTCTCGAAGGGAAGTGCTACATATTAGAATATACTTAGTCGAAAGCTTTACGCCTGAATCAGATTCATTCGTTTACTATCGTCTACGGCTACATGACTAACACGATCGATGAGTACGATGTACTGGTTTATCCAGGATTTCTTCGTAGAAACGTAGCAAAATGGAACGAAGATGGTAGTTTTGCACCTCTGGTTCGTGCACGTGGGTACAAGGGCGATACTTTTATTTTGCAACTAAAAACAAGCGAAGTTGACTGCGATATAACTGAAATTGAAGCAAACCTCGGTCTCAATGGGAAAAAATTGAGTTCAACGAGGAAAGCAAACATATGATTTACTTGAGAGCTTATTCACTGAATTTGCAATTTGTTGAAGTAATTCTCATTATACTTTGGTTAGTACTCACGCTATTCTTTGAAATTTGACAACAATCGAACGAACTACTAGCCACACTATTACTATCAGAATACTTCTCAGTTTTAGACCATTAAAAAAGTTTCGTCACTTCCTTGTGCACTGCGTTCATATCTTCCCGTATTTGAACCAAAACTTTCACTTGTTCAGAAGCGTCTCAATATCGGGAACTATGTTTTTATTTTCAAACTTTGGTGAGTACCTTTTAAATGGCACTCCTTCTTGATCAATTAAAAATTTTTCAAAGTTCCAAGAAACGTCATTTCGACGCACTGGTGACCATTGTATAGGTTTATCATTAGGTTGTGGTTTATAGATAAAATCTGAACCCGTTCCTCCACGATCATCGCAAGGATAAGGGATAGACTCTTTCAAAAACGTCCATAAAGCCTCTTGTTCATCACCATTTACAACTGATTTTGTCATCAGCTGGAACTTGGGGGCGTAACCGTCGCCAGGTCTCACATACTTTAACGTGTTAAGGAGTTCAAAATCCTTTTCATAACACTGATGCCCGAATTGGTTACAAGGAAAGCCAAGTATAACAAGTTTATCTCCATATTTTTCTGCCAGGGTGTTCAGTTGAACAAAATCCCTAACGGTTGTGCCTCACATAGTAGCTACATTGTTTATAAGGACAACTTTTCCTTTAAACTTAGAATAGGATATTTCTACGCCTTCCGTAGGATTTTCACGGTTACCACCTCCGAGAGTTTTCCCCGAGAAATTGTGAAACGTAGTTGCTCGGACCTTTGATAGTTTCAAATATTAACAAACTTAAAAAAGAAATGCGTTAAGACAAGTAACTTTACCGTCGTATTTATCTTCAAACTCATTGATTGTACTCCCTGCCTCCATTTTCGATTGGAGGAACGGAACGGTGTTCCTGAGTGCTTCGGTAAAAGCGCTTTCATTTTTGAAAGAGCTTGCCGCTCTCTAAGACCAGTTCTTAAATTAAAATGTATCAAATGAAGTTTAGGGTTTCACTTTTCACAATTTTTGATCCCTAACGACGCCCCTCTTGGTTAACATATCTCGCGGTTGAGTTATATATTCTAAGCATGGCTATTCTCATTTATGGGAATAACCGTGTTTTCTGGAGGCCTAAGTCGTTCCATTCGTTTATAATCTATAATGAGCGGCTACTAATTTCTGGTGTATGTTTAGGGTTTTATTTTTTTGTAAAATAAACAAAGGTGTAAACATGTTTAATGTTTCGTGCCTCATTCCCTCAATCAAACGAAAATAAAGTCCCTTAGAGGAAAACTGAATTATATCCTCACACCTCTCTTCTAGTAACGCGCGAATTCCAAAGTTCCGCGTTTTACATAAACTTATTCTACGGTGTGAGTGAAATAGTTAAATTTCGAAGCTAATGATATCGTCACTTCTCAACAACATCGCTCTTCAAACGAAACCTAAAGGAATTTTAGACCGAGAAAAGTGCGGTCAAAAGTCATTGACGCAGCGCGGTTACGTTGGCAGTGAAAGAGAACTTTCCTTTTCGAATTCGAAAAACAGTTCGAGTGCAGAAAAATATACATTTGAAGTAAATGCTAATAAGACGAAAACTCGTAAATCAGCATCGAAACGGTATAAATTAACCCCCAGTGGCAAGGTAAATTCCTCGTATAAATGTAGCAAATTACTTATCAAAAGTATGACCAGGTTTTACACAGACGCCCAGGAAAGGCGCACTTGAATGGGCCGAAATCCTCCGCACGTAAGTACCGCTTGAGCCATGTCATAGAACTTGGTAGGCAGCAGCTTTCACTGGTGCGAACTGTGCTTCCGTACTCCAAGCTTGCTTCGAAGAGAAAATAAGAAATAGACTAGAGTAGTACAAGTACGGTACCTCGTACCGTACCATGGTACCAATCATAAATTTTAAATGTAGATTTAAAAAGCATGAAAGGAGTTAACACAGCTTAATCGGTGCTAAACGAGCTTCTTTTTTGTGTGGACACCGTTATTTTTCTCTCTTTACTATTCTTGGTAGCTTGGTAAACTCAACTTTCTTATAAGCTACCTTATCTTCTTTTTCGCACTATCAATAGCCTTATCAATTTTCACAAGAATAAAGTGCATCTGTATTAGATTCAAACTGATGCTTAGAACTTAGAACATGATAAATATTTTCTTCTTCAATATAAGTTAAAGGAGAACGTTAGTATCAACACAGCAGACCTTCCTTCATTGAACTTTAAACAGTAACTCCCTCCTTAAAGAGTTCAATGGTACGCTGAGTCGTTCTTCGAGAATGGAGAAGATCAACTCGTCTTTGTCGATCGGAAAGTGGGTGCGAGTAAAAAACAGGTTGTAGAAGGATCTTCGGTCATGTAAACCCAAACGAATTGGTGCTAAGAAATATGATAATCCAGCTGAGGGCATATTTGAGTAGCGAAATTCTATCAGCTTAAGATGTAACTCAGATGTGACGCTGGTGGAACATCCAAATAGTACATGCCAGAAATCATGAGATTCGCGCATTCTCAGCGCTAGATAAGCTAAATCTGAACTAACAAAAAATCTTACAGCAGGACGTTCTCTAGGAGAAAAGGAACGAGTTCCCATGAATTGAGCATATGCCCCCCCAAATGTATGTTCTTCGCACAACCACGCATCGTCCAGTGTACCTTGAGATATCCTTGGACGCTTGCGCAGCAACTCTCGTCCACATGGATGTGCTTTCATTTTAAATAACAAAAATTTAAGGCTTACTCCATCTAATAGTTCGTTTGTGTTTGCAACAAAATCAGCTCTTTTGGGATGTATAATAGCACCCCATCCGGAGACCAATACGAGTAAATTCCGTTGCATAAAACTGATATGAATGCAGTTATCCATTTTCCTTTCTTTCCAGGGGTGACTTAAATTTGATACTTCCGAGGCAAGTTTATACTTCTTCAACAAAGAAGCCGGCTGTCTTTGAATCCCGTGAAAAGTGCTATAACTTGAAATGAGCCTCGAAAATAGATCTGTTGATTTTTTCCCAGAATTAAAGATTTGAGTGTATCATTCGTAAATTAATCTCGTCAATTTTGATACATTTAGTGAGTAATGGAAGGGAAGTCGTCGCCTTATAACTGTTTTAT
>JACLAA010004645.1_pt1 | contig 97287 bp, 78 predicted proteins | sample 8027891 | NCBI WGS metagenome assembly JACLAA01 (sample SAMN15724900, study PRJNA655200) | protist metagenome | isolation source: fluorescence activated cell sorting (FACS) single amplified genomes of... | place: Spain: Blaines Bay Microbial Observatory, Mediterranean Sea | collected 2016-01-19 | reverse complement strand
ACAACCCGTTCTGGGGTACTTTCGACCGCCGAAATTTTTAGAAGTTGGAGGCGGTGCGACGACGACACCGAACCTGAAGAGGACAGTCTGGATGTGGATGCATAGATCCGTTGCATTGGCATCGGCGTTGTTTTCCATCTTCGCCGTTAGAACTGGGTTGAACGACCACGACCCGGAGATGACGTTTGGCGAAGAAGCGATTGAAGAGATTTGGAACTTGAATTTCTTCATCACGTACGTCGTGCTTGCGTATATTTGCATCCCGATTTTGCTCGAGATTTTGAGTCGCAAGAGAGGGAAATCGACGAGACAATACTCACACATGGAGCTTGAAATGGGCGACTTGGAGGTGGATACGTAGCGAGAGTGGTGCGGATAAAAATAAAATAATCTTCTTTAGTTACCTGGTAGTGTATAAATATTAGTGTGTAAGCATGGATAAATAATACTGTATATATGGCAAACATGCTTCTCTACTGCGTGCGGCAACTCTTCGTGCTTACAATCTGCATCAATAATAACAGTAATAATAATACATGATCAATCAACCCGTGTCTATGTCGTCTTTTTCTTTTTCCTCTTCAATCTCAACTCTTTCTCCTCTTTCGCGTTCATCTCGTCCACGCGATCATCGATTTCATCCGCCAACTCTGGCCAATACAACAATACGCCGAATAATACTTCCAGCCACACGTAAAACGGTGCGTATAAAGAGGTTTTTATAAATGTGGGTATAAAGTACCTCACCCCGCCTCTGGCTAAAGTCGGTCTCCTTTTTTCAATCACGCCGTGCCCGACCACCACTTGCATGAACCAACCTCCAAACCATCCGTATTTAATCACTTGAGGCATAATCGGCGTCCAAGAATACATACACGCGAAACTCATCAACGTGCTCGGTATCCCCCAACACATGAGCCACAACGTGGCGGCAAAAAAATCTCTCGTCGATGCGTAACAAATGTAAAAGAACGCGCACGCCGCGTGCGACATCGTTGGTTTCGCGAATATATACAGAAGATGATTGATGCCATACTTCTTCGCGAAATCGTACGCCATATCAACCATATATTCTGGCACGGGTATTTCGTATCGTTGCAAGTAGCACTGTCCGGTAAAAATCAACATCGGCATGGTCAGTAAGTGTAACCATTTGTTCGCAAAGTTTTGGTGCTTGTGAAAATATTCCGCCGCATCGTTCACGAAATTTTCTTTGATAATTTTCTCCTCGTTTTCGTTTTCCAAAATCCCAGCCGCAGTGAACATCTCTTTCGCGATTTGCTCCGTCGTCGCGCGTTGCGAGAGCTCTTTTTTTCTATTTTTATTCTTCTTCGTTTTTTTCTTGTTCGACGATTCTTTCTTCTTTTCGTTCGCGTCGTTTGCGGGTGGTGGCGTTGGTGTCGCCGTCGTCGTCGTCATCGTCGACGTTAATTGATGACTTAAAAAAGTACAGAGTATCAACAGAATGGTCGACGACGATGATGTTTTTCAGTCGAACGAAGAAGCGCACAAAAGGAGCGCTTATTATAACGCGCCCCGCGTAAAATTTCTCTCTCACTCCTCTCTCTCTCTTTCTCTCTTTTCTTCTCTCTCTCTTCAATAGATGAGAAGAAAAGAGAGACTCGAAAGGCTGTACTAATGAGGTAATGAGAAAAAGAGACAACAGAATATATATGATGACGCAACCACAACGAAAAAAGATCGATGATGACGCATTTTTTGAAAGGCCTGAGGAAAAAGCTCCAAAAAAGGACACTTTCAACGTTTTTTAACCTTCTTGTGTGTGTGCTTCATAAAAAATTATTCATCGTACGTTCTGTTGCTGCTCTTCTGTTTCGAGAGCGCGCACTGACAACAGGTAGTATAATAATAATACTCTAATAACAATAACAAATATATAAAACGCATAAAAGAATGAGTTCTTCTCCGTCTGCGATGATGACGACGATGAAGAGTACTTCTTCTCTCATCGCGACGACGAATTTGAATTCCCGATCGAACATGAACAAGAAGAAAGTTGGGGCAGCATCAGTTGGTCACGACGGCGCGAAAAGAGGCGATCGATTCGTTCAAAAATCGTTCAACACCGACGACGAGAACAGCAATGCGAGAATTACCACTTCTTCTTCTTCTTCTTCGCAACAAAAACGGTTGACGTCCCAACAGCTCGCGTTGTTTGCCGCGCACTATCACCACCACGCCGCCAGTTCGTTGAACAACAAAAGACGAGGGCAAAAAACCAACTCGACCAAGGGTAAAAGCGACGCGAACTTCGTCACGTTTGCCGCGGCGAGTTCGAGCGGCAACTCGGCTTTGGTGAATGGCAAAGGTGCGAACGCGAAGAACCTCGGGTATTCGGTTTTGGCCGGTTTACTCTTGTGGATCTGCCCGGCGCCGGCTGGCGTCACCGCGCAGGCGTGGCATTTGTTCGCCCTGTTCGTGGCGACGATTGTCGGGATCATCACGCAACCGTTACCGTTGGGTGCAGTAGCTATGATTGGTCTCGGTATATCCATGACGACGGGTTTGTTGCCGTTTTCTGCGGCCTTTTCCGCGTTTGCTAGTGAAATTCCGTGGTTGATTGCGATTGCTTTTTTCTTGGCGAGAGGCTTTATTAAAACCGGCTTGGGGAACCGCATCGCGTATTACATCGTCTCTTTGTTCGGTGCCTCGACTTTGGGTTTGACGTATTCCCTGGTGTTTTCCGAAGCACTTTTGGCGCCGGCAATCCCTTCGTTGGCGGCGAGAGCCGGGGGTATTTTCTTGCCGTTGGCGAAGGCGTTGTGCGTCGCGTGCGGTTCCGATCCGGCGAATAAGACCGAGAAGAAGATGGGAAGTTACGTCATGACAACTGTCTTCCAAACGTCCACGATTACTTCCGGTATGTTCATCACTGCGATGGCAGCTAACCCGTTGTCGGTCAACTTGGCCGCTGCGGTTACTGGTATTACAATTACCTGGGGTCAATGGGCCTTGGCGGCTTCCGTCCCGGGTTTGATTTGCTTGATCCTCGCGCCGTTGGTGTTGTACGTTTTGTACCCGCCAGAGGTGAAAGATTCTCCGGAAGCGCCGGCGAAAGCTAAGGAAGAGCTTGCAAAACTCGGTCCAATGTCCGGTGACGAGAAAATTATGTCTTTTGCGCTCGGTTTGACCGTTTTACTTTGGGTCTTTGGCGCCTCCGTCGGCGTCGGCTCGGTTGCAGCCGCGTTGAACGGCTTGACTATTTTGCTCGTTTCCGGGGTCATCTCCTGGAAAGAGTGCTTGGCTGAAGGTCCGGCTTGGGATACTTTGACCTGGTTTGCCGCGTTGATTGCGATGGCCTCGTACTTGCAGAAATACGGTTTGATCCCGTGGTTTGCGGATTCCGTCGTTAAAGTCGTCAGTGGTATGGGCTTGGCCTGGCAACCGGCGTTTTTGGTCGTCGTCTTGTTGTACTTTTACTCGCACTACCTCTTCGCATCTGGTGCGGCGCACATTGGAGCAATGTATACGGCGTTTTTGTCCGTCTTGATTGCCTGCGGCGCACCGCCGTTGGTTTCTGCCATCATTTTGGGTATCTTCTCCAACATCATGGGATGCACCACGCACTACGGCATCGGCTCGGCGCCGCCGTTTTTTGGCGCCGGGTACGTTCCCTTGGGTACCTGGTGGAAGATCGGCTTTGGCATGTCCATCATGTACATCACCATCTTCTTGGGTGTCGGATTTCCATGGTTTAAGATTATCGGTTTGATGTAAAATATTATATATTATCATCGAATCGTCTCTTTCGAACACAAAATGCTGTGATTCATTTTGGACTTTATTGTATGCATGAAAAAGATGGCGGCTTCTATTCACATCTCGCAACGACGTTTTAATAATACATCCAATTCACACACACACACAACATTATCAGCTTTATTACTATTAATAGTACGAACATACAATTTACAACATTGGACTCTCTCTTTCTATATTCTCTTTTTTTCTTCCCCTACTTTTTTAAGAGCGTCGATAGAATTCCATATCGGCTTTCATCTGCTCTTGGTTCACGTTCTCAATCGTTCGGTAGCTATCTCGCATTCTCTTCCCGTTTTCCACGCTCCCTCCCGGCGGCACCCACACGAACAATGAATATAACCTCCCTCCGTACACGGTGATCGTGGCAAAAATATGCCCGAATGATTCCGCGCCGACTAAATCGTAATCCGCGTATAACTGCCCGGGACGGCCTCCCTTGCCTTCCTCGTCTGGCTCTATTTTTCCAATGTATCGATCGGTGATCGTTGGTTCCCCATCTACGACGTAAATTGCATCTTGCAACGTGTAATCGCTCAGCGCTAAATCTTCAAAAGTCCCCATTCGATCCTCTTTCAGCTTTGTGTACCCCGGCAACGTTATGCAATACGCCTTCTCCGCTTTTTTATCCTTCGGGTTCACCCACCTCGCGTCGGTTCCGTTCGTCGATTTCTCCGTTTTGTTCACCGTATCTTTCTCGTAATTGGATGGGATTTCGAAATAATACTTGAACTTATCGAAGTTATTATCGGACCCGCCGTAGCCACCGTAGGAAGAGGACGAGGTCGCTTCGCCGTAGAAACGCTTGAAACCGTCTCCCAAGTCCTTTGGGTTTTGGATGATTTGTCCCGAGCTGTCCGTGTTTTCTTCTCCCGCGTGTGCGACACTATTCTTCTTGAAGGACCAACCAGGAGATACACAAAGAGTATTTTCATGAGTCGTCGAGGAAACGATCAACGGAAGTGAGGCCGCGGTCAAGGAGAGCATTAATCGCCGCGATGATGAACGAATCTGTTTTTGTTGATGGTGTTGTTCGTTCGGCGACGCAGATAACGAAATCTTCTCACCGTCGTCATCTTTTCGTTCCGAAGAAGAAGAAGAAGAAGAAGACGCAAAGAGAAGGAAAACGCTTCTGCGTTGCTTGCCGCTGTTACATCTCGCGTTCGCTGTTGAAACCTTCAGCAATGATACCGACGACAATTCGCAGGAGGGCAGCGTTTGAAACATTTTATTTCTTCTTTGTCGAGACCTGTGAACAACAGAAAGAGAGCTGTTTTGTGACGAAAAGAAAGGAGACACAGAGACAAGAACGACGCCCCGCCGCTCTTCGCGTCGCGGAAGAGCAGAACGTTAAAAAGCGATTAAGTTATTATTTTGTATTCATTTTAATTTCAAAATAAGTATATATGTTTTTAGTTCTACAGCAACTTCCATCTTCCGAGAACGATGGAACGTACCAATACACACCACTGAGCTCCTCCTTCTCTCCCCGCTCTCTTTTTTTCTCTCTTTTCCTTCTCTCGAGAGAAATCGCACCTCCTCCTCTCTTTCACTCTCTCTTCACCTTAATCTTCTCTAAACGCGCAGTACCATCTGAATTTAGTTCAAGGACATCGCGGTGTTGGAGGTTTCGTCGGAACCAGCCAAGACGGCGCCATCCAAGTACGCATCCGCCAATTGGACTCTCTTGACGTTTTCTTGCTCGTTCTCCAAAGCTTTGCCGTATTCGAGCAAGATTTCAATGGACATAGCCGGCGCGTCGAAGGACACTTCTTCGCCCTTTCTCACGTTGACCAATCTCTTGCCAATGTTTTCGAGGCCCATTTCTTGGATGAACTCTCTGACCTTGTCGTCGTACACACGAGCTCTCAAGGCGCCAAAGAAATCGATGGATTGACCGTCGAAGGCTTCGACCAAGGAGCGAACGTCCGCCTCATCGACACCATCAGCCTTGAAGATACCGTTGGCAATACCAACACGATCTTCGAAGGTCGGGGCCCAGTAGAACTTGTCCATACGACCATCACGAACCAACGGAGCGTACAAGGTGGAGAAATCGTTACCGGTGGCGATAACCGGGACTCTCGGGATTTCGACAACCTCGTATTGGCCCGGCAACTGAACGTTCGTGGGGTTATCCGCGATGTTCATCAACGTGGCGTTAACCATTTGGTTGTTGACGGTGTATTGCGTGGTACCGCCCATTCTACCGGCCCCGGCATCGAGATCGTTAATGAACAAGGTAGACAACTTACCCTTCTTGACGATGTCGGACGCCTCGCGATAACGTTGACGAACCAACTTGGCCGGCTCACCGGCGTTACCGGATTCCAATTCACCAGCAGACATGACAATCGGTGAAATGCCCAATTTGGCGAAGATCAAGTTCGACTGGAAAGTCTTACCTTGACCCTTACCACCCCAGACGCCCAAGATTAACGGAACCTTGATCTTCGGCAAGTCCATAAAGTTCTTCGCGACGTGCACGGCGGTCTTGTCCAAAAAGGACGGGGAGATGTAGTAGTTGTTACCATCGACGGACAAGTTGTCCAAGTTCTTTTGGCCTTGGGAGATGTAGTCCGTGGAGGACATGACGGCGTTGTGCGTACCGCCCATACCGAAGCCACCTTGAAACTTGGAGTCGACCATGTCTCTTCCTCTGGCGATGTCTTGTTGGTCGTCGGAGATGTCCTCGTCCATGCCTTTCCACCTGGACATTTGCACCTTGGAGCCGTTGGTGACCGAGGACACCTTGGAGCCGATGAAATTCTTACCCGCGAGGGAGCGGGTGTTGACCTGTTTAATAATAACACAAGTGGCATAGAAAGAGATATCTAAAGGTGAGTATACTTTTACTAATCTTTTTTGTAAAATGGATAGAAATTTTTCCCGTTCGAGTCCGACGCACGTGTCGTTCTGAGACCAAAAAAGGACACGTGTTCCTTCGCTCTCTCAAAGAACCACTAGTGGTCCCTCTCGAATTTAATCGCGCGTCGCAAGTAAAAGTAAAACTCTCTGTTAAACGCGACATCGAGAACGATTCCTGAACGCATAAAAAAGGTGCGCGCGAGTATAATTGATACGCATTTACGCTCGCTTTTCTCGTTCGTGCGCGTTCTCGAACCACTGCGATGCGCTTTCCGCGTTCACGATCTTGTCTCTCGCGATGGGTAATCTATCTTCTTTTTTCTTCTCAACTACCGAGAAGAGATTATAGAGAAGACAAAATTTTCGCGCCAAAATCGGTCCGCCGCGTACTCCTCTTCTTACAAAGATGCGAACGTTGAATCGAACGAGAAGAACGAAAATCGCGACACGGAATATAGAACACTTACCGCAGTCGTAGATCCTAATTGCGCGATAGACATTTTGAGTATGTGTATTATGTGATTATGGATATTATAAAAGTGAAGATTCCAGAATCTTTTTTCTTTTTCCTTCTTCTTGTTTCGTGGCCAAGAAACAAAAAATCTTGTTGGTCTTTTCGGATGAGCCACGTGGTGGTGAAAGAAGGGAGATTGAAAAAAAGCAAAAAAAATTTACACAGCACCATTTACAAATCATCCGTGCCAGAGACGAGTCGCCCAAGAGAAAGTCATATCCTTTCTTGTTGTTGAAAACTTTTTCTCTTCTTCTTCTTGTTTTTCCGAAGGCACCTCGTCCTCACAACAATTATAGTATTGGACAGAACAAACTCTCTCTAAAATGAAACGCTTGTTTGGAGTGAAAAAGACGGTGGAAGCGCCTTCGTTGGAGGAAACGACCGGCAAGGTAATAATTCTCTCTTCTTCTCGTCTCCTTCTTTGTCTTCTTCTTCTTTTTTCTTTTCTCGTCGCGCATCCAAAACTCATTCATCTCGAGTCCAACAACACAAAACAAATTGAATTGACATTTCATATTCTCTCTTATTATAAACAAACAAAAGTTGGACGCTCGCGCACAGTCAATCGACCAAAAGATCAAACTGATCGACCAGCAATTGGCGAAATCACGAGATCAGATTAAGAAAATTCGACCCGGACCATCGCAAGACGCGGTGAAGAAAAGAGCCTTGATTATCTTGAAGCAAAAGAAAATGTACGAACACCAACGAGACCAGTTGTATTCGCAACAATACAACGTCGACTCGGTGGCGTTCGCGACGGAAAACGCCAAGGCGACCGTGGATACGGTGCGAGCGATGAAAGCGGCGTCGAAAGAGTTGAAGACGCAATTTAAACAAAAAGAATTCGATATCGATAAAATAGACTCGTTGAACGACCAAATGGCGGATTTGTTAGAGTATAACGAAGAGGTGCAAGAGGTTCTCGGACAGTCGTACGCGACGCCGGAGGATATAGACGAGGACGGGCTGATGGACGAATTAGACGCGTTAGAGTTGGATTTAGAAGAAGATTTGGAAAATGAGATTGGAAATGGGGAGATTCCGAGTTATTTAAGGGACGACCCTTTACCGGCGGCGCCGGAGGAAAAACCATTAGGCGCGATGCCAAACGCGCCGAGCGAAAAAGTCCCGGAGGCGCCCGCAAATGCTACCAACGCGGGAGAAGTACAGAAAGAAACCGCGGAGAAAGTTTGATGTATATATATATACATGTACCAGGTATTACCTTTTATAGCAACATAGTAGAGAGTATTAATGTAGTAGGCCTTAATTACAAAACAATAACGATAAAATAATAACATCAATCAATCAATCAATCGAAATTTATTATTAACGAGCTAAAGGTCCGACTCGAGCACAGTCGCCTTGATGCGCTTCGCACAACAAACCACCATCGACGGCGATGATTTGCCCGTTAATGTATCGACTGCATGGCATGGCCAAGAAAGCAACCGCCGCCGCAATATCCGTCACCTCCGCTGCACGTCCTAACGGCGTACTCTTCTCCGCCTTTCTCAACGAGTTCGCGTTTGCTTTCAACGCTTTCGCCAACATCTCCGTTTTGGTGACCCAAGGGGCGACGCAGTTTGACCGCACTTGCGGGGACCATTCACACGCGAGCGTTTTCGTGAGTTGTGCTAAAGCTGCTTTACTCGCCGCGTAAGCGACTCCAGAACCGGTGGATGATAAACCAGCGACTGAGGAAACGTTGATGACGGAAGGATTTTTCGAAGATCTGTATAATCTTTCCGCAGAGGCGACGCACATGAAGTACGGCGCGGCAAAGTTCACGTCCATGATTTGTTGGAAATCTTCAGCGGTTTGCGCGGTAATCGCCTGTCGATTGTTCCAACCGGCGTTGTTTACGAGAACGTCGAATGAATTTGCGCCAAAAAACTCATCGCACATGAGTAAAACTTTCGAGCGGCCTTCTTTCGTCGTGATGTCGGCGTCGATGCCAGACACTTTGTTCGCGCCGAATTTTTTCCTCATTTCCGAGACGGCCACATTCACGCTCTTTTGCGTTCTCCCGCACACAAAAACTTTGGCGCCTAACCCCAAAAACTCCTCCGCGCACGCGCGTCCAATGCCTCGAGTGCCCCCAGTGACGACAATGCGGTGGTAATCCAACCGCCATCTTGATAGCGCGGCTGTAGTGGTGGTGGTAGCTTTGGCGCTGGTAGTAGTAGTAGCGGTAGTTGTTGTGGTAGCGGTACGAACGGGCGCTGAAGGAGGACGCCCGATTCCTTGATGTGGTTTTTGTCGAATTTCGTTCGTTGTTGTAGTTGTCTCTACTGATTTCTCCTTTGGCGGTCGTCCTCGACCGCGCTTTGACGGTGTTTCAATGACTTCACCGAGACTCGGCGGCGGCGGCGTTTTACGAACCGCCGGTTTAAACGCGCCATTGCGCAAAATCGGTACAAACTTTTCCGCGTACGGCAAACCCATCGTCAACGTCATCGCTCTCGATACGTTTTCGTTAATCTCCATAGTAGGGAAGGATTCGAGTGCGTGGAGGTTGACGTCTCGAGAACGCGATTGTTTTTTTTGTTGTTGAGGGGGCATCACTCTCGCGGGGTTCTGCCTCGGTCGTCCCGGACTCTTCTTCGGTAGAATCGCTACTGGCGCAGCCGCCGATGGTTCTTTCCTTGGCCTCCCCGGTTTCCTTTTCTCCGTCGTTTGAGTAGACTGTGGCACAGATCGCGATTGTTTTTTTTGTTGTTGAGGTGGCATCACTCTCGCCGGGTTCTTCCTCGGTCGTCCCGGACTTTTCTTCGGTAGAATCGCTACCGGCGCAGCCGATGACAGTTCTTTCCTCGGCCTCCCCGGTTTCCTTTTCTCCGTCAAAGTTTGAGTCGTCTTTGGCGGTCGCCCTCGTCCTCGCTTCTTCTCCACGCCTTTTGACTGGAGCACCAGTCTCTTTAAAACAACATCTTTCGGCAACGCCGGTGGTCGCCCTCGTCCTCTGCCACCACCTCTGCCTCTGCCTCTGCCTCTGCCTCCTGTGGCGCCTCTGTCTAGTCTGTTCTTTTCCGCGGTCGTTATCAACTCAAACTCTTTACGAATAACAATTCCTTTTTCTGGAGCAGTGGAAGTCGTCGCCGTTTTCGGTTCTGGCGTTTTCGGCGGTCGTCCTCTTTTCTTCTTCGTCGTCTTCTTCGAAATTGTTGATGAAGAATTCACCGATTTAACAACCAAATTCTTCTTCGTAATTGCGCTCTTCGTTTTAAAAGTCGTATTCTTCTTCTTCGGTGGACGGCCTCGACCTCTTTTCTTCTCACTTTTACCATCTGCACCAGCACTCGCAGCAGCAGCAACACTCGGTGTTTTCGGAGTCATCGTCTTCTTCATCTTCTCCAGCGTCTTCTTATTCTTTGAAGCTTTTGGCCGTCCCATTATTATTATTCGTAATTGATGAGTTGTTGTTCGAGTTGTTTTTTTGTTGCGTGGAAGAAAATGTAATTTTTTTTTAAGAAGCAGATTTTGCTGATTTTGAAGGCAAATTTTACACCATACAAGAGTATATTACATACCCAGTATGATAGTATTAGTTAACAACGTCTACGAAGCCTTCTAAAGCGAACAAACGAACCAAGGCGTACAACACTCGATCGCCAAAGATATCAATTTTCGTCGGTTTCCCCCCACTTTCGGTTTTCGTTTTTCGAGGCCAATACGGCTGCGTTTCCAACCGGTTGGAATCCGGAGACGGGACGCCGTATAAGGTGAGGCGGTTGCATTTGGAGAGGGCGAAGAAGAGCGCAAAGGCGCCAACTGGTGGCGTCTGGCGGATTTTGAAGTTTTCGCCGAGGTCGTTGAGTAACGCACCGGCGGTGGTGTACGCTTCGCGGATGGCATCGGCGAAAGAAGCGTCCAAAGCGATCGCGTGCGTGAGTTGATCTCCTCTTCCTTCTTCTCCTCCGTCGTCGTCGTTCTCGTTATCATCTTCTTCGTCGGTTAAGGATAAAGCTTCTCGGATTTTCTCCTTCGCGACGTCGTCTAAAGCGACCAGATATTTAGCAAACGGCGACGTGTATTTCTTCATCACTTTTCGATCTTCGCTCTCGTCGATGTTGCCCCCCGCGCTTTCGTCCTCGCTTTCGCCTTCCATCGAAGAAGAAGAAGAAGTGGTGGTCGTCGTCGTCGTTACAATCGATTTCTCTTTCACCGCCTCCCCGGACGAAACAATGTCCTCAAAAAACGACGACGCACTGCTACTACTACTACTCCTACTACCACCACTACCACCGCTCACAATCCTATACGTCGCTCTCCTCCCTACAAACTGTTCGTACCTTTTCGTCGGCGCGTCGTCCGTCCGAAACACCGCGTCGTTCGCGTCAATCTCGCCGCCTCTCTGCGCGTCCGTCACGATAGCCGCCGTGCCGACTAAAGCGCACGTTTCGTATTGCTTCTTTTTATTATTATTATTACTACTACTACTACTACTACTGCTGCTGCTACTAAATATATCCATCATTGGCAAGTCTTTCATCTTCGTTAAAATACTTTTCGATATCGTCGTCGTCGTTGTTTTTGTTGTTTTTCGCAATCTCTTGAAAGGCGTCTCTACTAAATCGTTCTCGCGCAAATCGCCGAACACATTATTCGTATCCTCCTCCTTTTCTTCGTCGTCGTCGTCATTTTCTTCTTCTTTTCCTTCTTCTTTTGAAAAGATCATCAGGTTTCCGGGTGGTAACGAAGATGAAGACAAAGACAAAGAAGAAGAGGAGTTGTTGAAATGTTCAAAGTAAAATCGCACGCTTTTCGAACAGACGACGGCGAACGACGCGCAGAAAAGAACGACTCCGACCAAAAAACGAGAAGACGAAGAGGAAGAAGAGTTTGGATGAACTTTTCTTTTTCCTAAACCTTTATCTGCTCGTCTCTTTTCCTCCTCCTCCTCCTGTCGTTTTCGTCGAATCATCTTCTTCACAAAGAAAGAGTGAATGAAGAAAAATTTGGATTTTTTTTTCAACAACAACAACGAAAACATGTTGCAAAAACTTTTTTTATTTATAACACTTCACACGTTATATTAACGCACCTCTCTCTCTCTCTCTCTCTGTGTGTGTGTTACTCTCTCTCTCTTAATAACTCTTCCTTGTGAAGATGATGCGTTAAAAAGTTGAGAAGTGAACGTCTTCAATAATGAATACTACTAATACGAATACGAATACGAATACTAATACCAATGATGATGAAAATTTCCTTCTCAAATCGAGGAAAGAAATGCTCGACTATTTCCTCTCCCCGGAGTGTGATTTTACGAAAGAGCTCGTGGAACGAGCGGCTGCTGCTGCTGCTGCGACTACCACTACCACCGCGAGTACGACGACGAGTACGACGACGAGTACGACGACGACGATGGTACAGTTACACGCACCTCCACCGAGGAGCAAACGAGACAGATTTATGAGCGCGTTTAAAGGACAGATAAAACCGTTGCAAAGCCATCGGCTGTTGGACGAACGGGAGAGGATATTAGCGCTGAGCCAAATGCCGTTGAAATGGAATCGGAGGAAGAAGTTAAAGAAGAAGAAGAATGAGAACGAGAAAACAAAAACGAACAACGATGGTAATAACAATAAGAATAATCATAATAGCGAGGAGGAGGAAGAAAAAGACAAAATAGAATTAGAGAAAGCGGACGAAATGCATCGGAAAATGGTGTTGACGATTTACGCGAAACTTACGGGAGACTATCGCGAGGAGGAAATCGACGCCGTCGGGAAGCACTGGGAAACGATCGGTTTCCAAGGTGAAGACCCGAGCACGGATGTGAGAGCGTGCGGAGCGTTAGCCGTGGCGAACATGGTATCATTTGTATTGTTTAACGCGGCACCCGCGATACCCGCCGCGGCGAGCGCGAGTGGGAACGCGAACAACGGCGTCACGCTCGGCCGAAACGCCGTGGCTGTCCACCGTCTTTCCCGGTGCCCAGGCCAACAGTTTCCAATGTGCGCGTTAGGCGTCACCTTCACCAGCTGGTCCATTCGTGTCCTCGAGAATGGTTTCCTAAACGAGCACATAAACGACCGGAACTCCAAGTTCAACTCCGTCTGGGATTGCCTCGACAGTTATTACGTCGGCGTGTGGAACATCTTTTATAAAACCTGGAAACGCGGGAAGTACTCCTTAAAAGACGCCAGCGCGGTCATGAAACACTTAGAAAAACACTTAGCGTGCAGAACCGGGGTTAGCAAAGCCATTCGCGCCAGCGAGCGGGTTTTGGATATGTAGATTTCATCGAGTAGTCAGTAGTAGAGTCCATATGTAGCAGCTCTAGAGTTTTTTTTTCAGATTCGAGCACACGAAAACTTTTGAATTCTCTCTCCACTACTTTCTCACGACTTACTTTGAGATACCACCACCACCACCAAAATGGCGTCCAACACCACCACCACCAATAATAATGGGACTCCTAATGCTCCTCTCGCTCCTGAACAACTCTTATTATCGTCTACGGATTCCGAAACTTTATCGAAAAACATCTTAATGGTTGGCGCCGGTGGCATCGGATGCGAGTTGATAAAAACGCTCGCCTTGACTGGTTTCCGAAACATTTCCATCATAGATTTGGACACCATCGATATCTCAAACTTAAACCGGCAATTCTTATTTCGAAAGAAACACGTCGGGATGAGCAAAAGTCAAGTGGCGAAAGAGAGCGTGGAGAAATTCGCGGGCTCGAAACAAACGGGGATAAACATTGAAGCGTATACCGGGAACATCAAAGAGGAGCGATTTGGGTTGGATTTTTTCAAAAAATTTGACATCGTGCTCAACGGTTTGGACAATCTGGAAGCGAGAAGGCACGTCAATCGGTTGTGCTTATCCGCGAACGTGCCGTTAGTCGAGTCCGGGACGACTGGGTACAAAGGCCAAGTGACGGTGCACTTGCGAGGGAAGTATTGTTCCTGTTTCGAGTGCGCGCCGAAACCGGTCCCAAAGTCGTTCCCGATTTGTACTTTAAGAGATACGCCGAGCACGTTCGTGCATACGATAGTGTTCGCGACGGATCTGTTGTTTCCGAGATTGTTCGGGGCGAATAAAGAGGATCCGAGCGATTTAGACGAGGAAGAAGCGCGAGATGCGTTTACGAGGAAAGAGAACGAGGCCGGGACGGCGTTTGCGAAACGAGTGTTTGCGTACGTCTTTGAGAAGAAAATCAAAGATTTGTTAGAGCGAGAAGACATGTGGGCGAACAGAGATAAGAAACCGGAGGCTTTGGACTCAGAGACGTTGTTAAAAAGAAAAGACGAATGGACAGCGAGGACGGGTTACGGCGATGCGCATAAGAAGTGGACGATGGAGGAAGCGTCGGAGATTTTTGTTCGGTCCGCCGGGAAGTTGTTTGAAAAAGGCGACCGAATAAGCGAGTTTGATAAAGACGACGACGACGCGGTGGCGTTTGTCACCGCTACGGCGCAACTGAGATGTGCGAATTATGGCATCGAGTACATGTCTAGATTTGATGCGAAAGGTGTGGCCGGGAACATCGTCCACGCGGTAGCTACGACCAACGCCATCGTTTCCGGGTTAATCGTCATCGAAGCTTTGAAGATTTTAAACGCGCAAAAACATCTCGATGAAAAAGAAGAAGGAGAGGGCAAAAACGATAGATTGATTAAACTGGCAAACTCTAGATACACATTTGTCGGTAATTTTAACGCCGGACGACAGCTGTTGCAACCGCTCGCGCCAGACGAGCAAAACCCAAAGTGCGTCGTCTGCGCAAACGCTCGCGCCGAATTGTGTTGCGACATATCCAAGACAACCTTAGCCGACGTCATCTCGAAAGTTTTGAAGAAGAAGTTGAACACGAACGAACCTACGGTTTTGAAAGGCGACGATATGTTGCACGAAGAAGGGGAGGATTTAGACGACGACGAGGTGGAAAACTACGCGATAATCGGGAAAAGAACTTTACAAGATTTAGGCTTGGAGTCTGGCGGTATTTTATGCGTCGACGATAACAGTCAAGAGCTGAAGTTTGACTTGGTCGTCGTGCATCAGGATTTGGAAGAGTTTGACGAGGATGCGTTCCCGGAAGGGTTCGAGTTGAGAGGTGAAACGCCAAAGGTTGCGGAAGGTGCAGAAAAGGAGAAGGATGAAGACGGAGCGGCAACTGATGGGGAAGCGAGCGACGAAATAGAAATTGTGGAAGAAGGGGTGGAGATTACGAAAGCGGTTGAATCGCCGCGTCTCGGTAAAACGAAAGCGATAGCGTCGTCGCCATCGCCGGCATCTAAGAAACGGAAGACGAAGTGAACTCATTCAGTTTGGGGATACACACATACATATATAATTACAAACAAGCCGCTATATAATAAAAGTATACATACTTTATAAAATCGAAAAAGTTGACTCTCTCTCACGCCTTCGTTCTTTCTTCTACACAGAACACATACTATTAAACATCTAATAAGCAATTTTACGGATAACTCTTATACGACGCGTTTTCTTCCTCCTCCAACTCTCGGTCGATAAACTTCTCGTATTCACTTTCGTTCATTAAATCCGAACACTTCTCCACTTCTTCTCCGATCGCTTCGCACTCTAAAATACTCGCGCTCGGCACGCACAGTTTGTACGCCTCTCGGACCATCTCGTCGTTAAATCGAACATTCGTCACTGGAAACGGTAATTTCAAATGTCTCGTCCCGTTGACGTTGGACCATAAACTGTGGTATAACTCGTCCGCGGCGGTTCTGTGAAACCCGGACCATTTCAAAGTCGCCAACGACGTTTCGTTTTCGATGAACTCATTTTTTGTTTGTGAGTTTTTGAGCACCTTCTTCTCAATCTGCAAAACGTCTCCTATTTTATCGAATCCAAAGTCGCTGATGGCAACCGCGACGGACACCTTTTTTTTATTACTCTCATCGTCATCGTCGTTCAATAAAGATGGTCGCTGAATCGTGAGTTTTTCGTGCGTCGTGGTGTACAAAATCGTCGTTTTTGGTTCTGAAGAAGCGTCCGCTTTTTCTGCTTTCGCGACAAAAGAAGAGGAAGAAAATCGACGTCGTCGTCCTTCTTCTCGGAATGGAAAGGACACGTCTTCTGCCTTTTTCGTCGTCGCATTCGAAGAAGAAGAAGAAGAAGGTGAAGAGAAGTAATGAGCGCTTCTGCTGCTATAATTACTCGCAGAAGCGGTAGAAGATGATGTGGACGATGAGGATGAGAGGTAGTTTCTGCACACCACGCGCAAAGAAGAAGAAGAAGAAGAGCGTTTCATTGTTGTGTGGATGGTTGTTCTCTTGAGTTGTTTGTGAGGCGATTTCAAGGCGAAAAAAAGCTTGCAAAATTTTCTCTCTTCTGCTCTTCTCTTCTTCCTCATTAAATTAATAATGATAATATGATGAGCATATACGCTTTCGCGGTGGAATTTTGTTGAGCGTCATCCATCGCACGAAGAAGACAAAAGAGTTTGTTTGCTCGTGGTGAATTCTCTGTCTGTCTGTCTGTCTGTCTGTCTGTCTGTCTGCGCGCGTGTGTGTTTCCTTCGTCGTCTTTGAAAATTGTGAAAACATCATGTATCCGAACCAGAGACAACGCCCACAAAGAGGAGGAGGACGACAACAACAACAACAACCGTCTGCAAACCCACGGCAATCATCTGCTCCCGGACAGTCTTCTTCTTCTCCGTATGCATCTGCATTCGCCCGAGGCGTGGCTTTAATCAGCCCGAGAGGTATTCTTAATCAGTCCAGACGATTTTTCGATGACTATCAGAGACGGCGAGAGAGAATCGGTTTTGGACGACAACCGAGGTATCGTCCTTTGTTGGCGAGAGAAGAGTATCAGGACGGCAGTGGGTTTCAACCGCCGAGGTTTTTATCCAGCTGGTTGAGAGGTCCGGGTGGAGCTTTATTATTGTTCTCGATCGTCTCTTTGTGGTTTACCATGAGAACTTTGGATCAGTTCACGCACCAAACGCACGTCGACCATCGAGACAAACACGTCTCGAGGAAGTTTTGCGAAGAGAGGAACGAACGCGTGCCTTTGATTTGCGCGCACGGAGGATTGCACGGCGGCGTCGGGCAAGAAAAAGGCGCGTCGTTTCCAAACACGGTATCTGCTTTTGTCGCCGCGAGTAGGGAAGGATTCGAGTGCGTGGAGGTGGACGTCTCGAGAACGCGAGATAACGAGTTGGTGTGTTTACACTCGCGAGAGTTGAAAGCGATTACGAATAATAAGTTTGAGAGAGTGCAAGACGTGACTTTAGATGTCATACGAATGCATGCGAAGAAGAAAGGCGTTTGGATATCCACGTTTAGAGAGGTTGTTGACCAAGTCGTAAACAGAGGGTTTAAACAAGTCACGATTGACGTAAAGGACGACCCGAAAGCGGGATGGTCGGGATTACCGGAACAAATATTCGAGACTGTTTTTGCGGAAGATAGTAGCAATCATAACGGAGGTGGTAGAAATAGCAATAATAATAAGCATAATAGTAAGAGAAGTTGCGAAGAGTGCGTGTTTTGGGGAAAAACAGACGCGATGTTGAGGAAATTCATAGAATTCGACGGCGGTAAACACAAAGTCGGGTACACGGTGGCGAATTTCTCCCGTGCGTTGAGAGACGAAGGGTACCACGAATTGAGCATAGACAGACCTTTAGGTGCGTATTGCGTGGCGATTCAATCGGAAATGGCTGAAGAAGAGAAACTCGTGCGAGACGCGAACGATAAGTTAGGTTTAAAGACGTTCGCTTGGACCGTAAGCGACGCTCGAAGAGTGCGGAAGTTGGCGAACAACAACGTCGACGGCATAGTTACGGACGATCCGTTGATCGTTCGAAACGTGTTCGAGAAGATGCGAAGGGACTGTTTGAGAGGTAGCCACCACGTCCGGGACGAGCGTTTGTGAGATGACGATATAGTATTGAAGAAGATAAGTCTAGCTTATAATATTAGTAAAACACACGCGTCTTCTACTACGTCTACTACATCTTGTCACCGCGCAGGAAACATTTTGAAAAGAACTATTTTCTTTTTTGCTACATATTACTACTCCTACTCCTATTTCCATTATCCTCCTCCGAATCCGCTGAATCCCATCGCTTTCATCATCTCTTCCTCTTCTACGGTCTTCTCCACCTCCTCCTTTGTCTTCCCCATTTTCTTCGCCTCTTTCTTCAACCGTTTCCTCTCTCGCTTCGCCTCGGCTTCTTCGCGTTCTTTATTCGTCGCGTGTTCGATCCTTTTCACTAAATCTGTTTCAGTATCGATGCCTTCGTCTGGATTTTCTCCTCTCTTGATCATTTCTTTCCTTTTTTTATGCACCGCAAATCTGTTCCTCACTTGCTCCACCGTCGACCGTTCCGCGTGTATCGATATCCCTCGTTCGCGTTGCGTTTTCTTCGAGTTGATGTGGTCTAAATAACTCAACGAATCGTGTAAAATCATTCCGGTTTCTTTACATCGAAACCCGGATCCTTCCCCGGTGTTTGGATTTACCAACGTCACCGTCCCTACTTTACTCTCTAAATCTTTCTTAAAGTCTCTCTTGATCATGTTCTCTCTCGTCAGTGGTTGTTTCACGACTAAACCAAAATCCGACGCTTTCGGTTTTTTCTTGTCTTCCTCCTCGACGCGTTGCAACGCTTTCGCGGCGTATTCGGATTTGTCCCATTTTTTTCTCGTCGTGTTATCGATGCCCGCTGCTGCCGTTGTTGGAGGAGACATTTTTGTTTCTCTTAATCCTTCTTCTTCTTCTTAATATATCAATTCAATCGATTCAATGCTCAATACGAAAGCGCAAAGTGTAAGTGTGTAAGTGAGTGTAAATTCAATAATTTTTCTCTCTTCGCTGTTTGGTTTGGAGGAGCAGTCTTTTTTGACGGCTCAAAAAATTCTTCTCATCAACAACACAGAGGAAAGAGGAGAAAAACCACAGAAAAAAGAATCACATCCGATGGCTTCGTTTGCAGAAGCTCCCGCAGGAGACGTCGCCAAGGGTACGAGATATATAGAATTTCTTTTATTAATTGTCCTTCCTTCTTTTGCGTTTTTACACGTGACTCGTTTTACTGACGTATTCTCTCTCTTTCCTTTACTTTCATACTCATAGGCGCGAAGATTTTCAAGACGAAGTGCGCGCAGTGCCACGTCGCAGAACCGGGGGGAGGACACAAACAGGTACGAGAGTGTGTTTTCGTCGTCATCTTTTCTCCGATACGCTTTGGAGTGTTTGAGAGGAAAGGGTAGAGAGGATGTTCGAGCAGTTTCGGTCGATCGTGCGATCAGATCTGGTCGTCCCGGACGCGCTTTCTTCGCGATTGGATTTGTTTTCGACTCGATCGATTTTGGGTGTAGCCCGTGCAAGGTGAAACGTTATCGAGTTTCTCTAATAGCGGCTGAGAGAGAAGCGAGAGATCTTTACAACGACGAAAACTCACACACGTTTTACTCTGTTTACTACTGACATAAAACCAACAGGGACCAAACTTAGGAGGCCTTTTCGGTCGCGTTTCCGGCACCACGGAAGGTTTCTCCTACTCCGCGGCGAACAAAAACAAAGGCGTCAAGTGGGACGAGACGACGTTGTACGACTACTTGTTGAACCCGAAGAAGTACATTCCAGGGACGAAGATGGTTTTCGCCGGCTTGAAGAAACCGCAAGACAGAGCCGATCTGATCGCGTATTTGAAAGACAGCACCAAGTAAATGAACCACCACGTTTTAATCTATACTATTCTTCTTTTAAGTTATACACCTTCCTCCTCCGTATTATTGGTAGTCCTAATTCTTGCTTGCTTTTTGCCGATCGATCGAATAGAAAAAAGCAGACAAAAACACAAAATTCAACAAAAACTCTGAATTCTCTTCAATTTCCTGACTCTCTACTCTTATTCTTATTGGTGGTGTTCTGTTTCGAATCAGTTCATTCATACGCGCCCAGACAAAGGGAACCGTGAAATTCAAATCGCGCGCACTCGCACAGAAGAAGAAGTAGACGAAGTAAAAGTAAAAGAAGACGAATTAGGGAAATCATCAATTCAATCAAATCAATTCACTCATAAGTATTAGATACAAAAAAATTCAATAGTCAACCACCATGTACGGGGGCGATGAAGTTTCCGCGATCGTCATGGACGTCGGAACACACTCCGTTAAAGCAGGATACGCGGGACAGGACACGCCGAGCGCGGTGTTTTCATCCGTAAGTGTTGTTTTATGTATTGTTTCTTCTCTTTCGTCGTCTTTTGCGTGTTGTTGCCGCCTTTCCTCGATCGAGAACTCTTTGTCGTTTATGCTTGAATACTCACGTTAAAATCTGTTTCTTTCTCGACGCTTTCGTGCGTACGTACAGTCTGTCGGGCGAGGCTCCGGGCAACTGGGCGGTCCATCGAAGGATTCCGACGCGGAAATGAAAGACGCGGACGACCCGCACGATATGAAACCGAAATCGATCCAAAACACAAACATATTTCGAAAGTCTCCTCAAGACAAGGATTTTTTCGTCGTAGACTCGGATAACATCCGGAGAGACGATGTTGAATATTGCTCTCCGTTTAACGCGGACGGCGTGTTGGACGATTTAGACGCGTACGAGGCGATATGCGACCATGTGTTTCGAGGTAGGTTGTGCGTGCAAACGGCGGAACATCCTATTCTTTTGAGCGAGCCGGTACTGACGCCGGAGGCGAACCGGGAGAAGATCGTGGAGTTGTTGTTTGAAAAGTATAAATTGCCGGCGGTGTTTTTGGGTAAAAATCCTGTTCTCTCCTGTTTCGCGAGCGGGAAGGCGACGGGCTTGAGCGTGGATGTTGGTGGACGCGCGGCGACGACGTGCGCGGTACACGAGGGGTACGCGTTGGTGAAGAGCGTGATTCAATCGAAAGCTTTAGGCGGAGATTGCTTGACCGAAACCACTTTACGATACATGGAAGAGAAAATGAAAAACGAAGTTAAACCTAGATACGCGTTCAAGAAGAAGTTACAGACGGGTGGAAAGAACGACGGCGAGTTTAAAATTGAAAATTTATCCTTTCCGAAAACGTCCAAATCGTACAACTTGTTGAAACGACATCAGATTGCAGAGGACGCGAAAGCGAGCGTGATGCGATTATCGGACGTGCGTTTGGATTTAAAAAACAGCGAAATCAACCAAATGCCAACGGTACAGTACGAGTTGCCCGATGGGAACACGATTGAAGTTGGCGTGGAAAGGTTCATCGTTCCGGAAATTATGTTCAACCCGGCCATCGTGGACGAGCTGAAGTTGAAAGGACCGCCAGTGGTGGGCGACATGCAAAACGCGATGTCGTTGCCGGCACAGGTTTTAGCTAGCATTCAAAACGCGGACGTGGACGCCAGAAAGGATTTGTTTGGCAACGTCATCTTAACTGGCGGTGGAACCATGTTTGTCAATTGCAAAGAGCGATTGGAAAGCGCGATTTTCGACCACGCGCCGCAAAATGTCAAGACGAAAGTCACCGCGAGTCAAAACGCAGTCGAACGACGATTCGCGACGTGGATTGGTGGGAGTATTTTAGCCTCGCTGGGGTCTTTTCAGCAAATGTGGATGTCCAAGGCGGAATACGATGAATACGGTGTATCGCACATTCACAAAAAGTGCCCTTAAAAAACGGAATGTAATATCTGAAGAAACTATAAAATTTTCATCTACTAAAGTACAATGTTCTCCTTCTACTCGTGCGTGTTTCTCTCGCTACTATGTGTATTGTTTGTTTTTTGTATGTGTATCTCTCTTTCTTGCGACAATGATACTCTCTTTCTCTCTCTCTCTCTCTCTCTCTCACGCGCGCGAATATTATTTTGCGAATCGATACAGTATTCCATTTTTACGCCGCAGTCAATTTCCTCTTCTTGTTCATCATCTTATTCATCTCGTCCGCTCTCATCTTCTTCTTCAATCCGTCCAATAAAGCTCTGAACTCCTTCTCCTCCACCCCATTCGCCTCATCTGTTTCGATTTCCAACTGTTTCATCAAATCTTTCTCCTTCACGCTGCTCCCTTCGACTATAGTCGCCGCGATATCGCGAAACGCGCGCTTGCGTTTCAACCACGTCTCACAATGCGTCACGAATTTCTTTTCCGTTTCCTTTTGCGCTTTCATGGCTTCTTTTAGCGCGTCCTTTTCGCCTCCTCCTCTTTCTTCATCTTTTTTCTGTTGTTGCGCCATCAACTTCTCCTTCAACGGTTTCACCTTGTTCATAATCTCTCCGTTCTCTTTCGTTTTTTTCGTCGTTTCCTCTCGAATTTCCTTCACTGAAATCTGATTCTTATGCGTCTGCAACTCTCGCATCTTCCTCTGAATCTCTTGCTTCTTCGCCATAACTCGCTCCGTTTTCGTTTTCACCTCCAATTCCAACGCGTGCACCTCTTCTTTTCCCAAAACATCCTCCGGTTGCAACGCGTAATACAGTTTTGATTTCCCACTCTCTTTAAACGATAATTTCTTCTCCTCGACCAAATTATCTAAATACCTCTGCGCGGTGGCTTTTTTCACGCCTTCTTTTTGCAACGCGTCCGCGAGGTTGGTCGCGTTGAACGGACGGTTCTGTTGCGTGCAATATAAAAGGACTAAATCCTTCGACATTTTTGTTGTTGTATCTCTGTTGTTGTTGTTGTTGTTGTGTGTAAATATATGAGAGAACAAGAATTTTGAATTTTCTTTGTTGCAAGAGTGGAAAATGGATCGACCATCGATATTTAGTGTCTCAGAGAAAAAAAAATGGAGCGGCGTCGAAAAGTTTTCATCATCATCAACAACATCATCGGATCTTCGTATTAAAACGCTCAAAACGAGCCCGGTTGACATTCAATTTAGCTCAATTCGCGAAGAGGAGGTTATTTCTTACGAGAATCTGACGTTCTATTGATCGTTTCTCGTTCGCACGCGGAAGAAAAAAGGAGGATTTCGCGTCTTTTTTTTAATTCTTCGCGCATAACGAAAACACCAGCTTTAAATTCTCCTGTGGCTTAAAAGTTTTACCCTCGATTCCGAAGAAGAAAGTCTTTGTTTGATATACGCGCGAATACAAAGAGCGCGAGATTTAATATAAACAGAGAGAAAGAGAGAAGATGGGCACCATCAACCAAGTCATCGAGAGAGGATGCACCATGCTCGTCCATTTCGACAAGTCTGCGTCCTCGAAAGAAATCAAAGAGTCACTAGAAACCGGATCGAACGAAGAAAAGGCGGACGCGATGAAGAAAGTCATCTCGTTGTTAATGAACGGCGAACACTTACCGCAGATTTTCATCACCATCGTTCGATACGTTTTACCGAGCGAGGATCACTTGGTGCAAAAGTTGTTGCTGTTGTACATGGAGATTATTGAAAAGACGGACAGCGAAGGAAAATTGCTTCCGGAAATGATCTTGATTTGCCAAAACTTGAGGAACAATTTGCAACACCCGAACGAGTTTATTCGAGGGTCGACGTTGCGATTTTTGTGTCGATTGAACGATCCAGAGTTGATTGAGCCGTTGATTCCGTCTATCGTGCAAAACTTAGAGCATAGGCATCCGTACGTGCGAAGGAACGCGGTGATGGCTATTCATAAGATTTACACCGAAACGCCCAGAGGCGAGATTATGATTCAAGACGCGCCGGAGATTGTCGAGCAGTTGTTGAATGGTGGAGAGTCGGATTTGAGTACGCGACGTAACGCGTTTTTGATGTTGTATCATTCGGATCAAGATCGCGCGGTGCAATATTTAATGGCCAATTTGGAATCTGTCGCTAACTGGGGCGATATCCTACAAACAGTCGTTTTGGATTTGGTTAGAAAGGTGTGTCGAACAGATCCGTCGCAAAAAGGGAAGTACATTAAGATTATTTTGATGTTGCTGCAAACCAACAACACTTCTGTGATTTACGAGTGTGCGAATACGTTGGTTGCGTTGAGTAACGCGCCGACTGCGATTAAGGCGGCGGCGAATTGCTATTGCCAACTTATCGTCTCGCAAGGCGACAACAACGTCAAGTTGATCGTGTTGGATCGATTGGCGGATTTGAAAAAGAATCACAGAGAAGTGATGCAAGATATGGTTATGGATATTTTGAGAGCGGTGGCATCTCCGTCCGTGGATATTCGTCGAAAGACGTTGGATATTGTTTTGGATTTGATCAACTCGAGGAACATCGAGGAGGTGGTTACCGCGTTGAAGAAGGAAATTATCAAATCGCAAAGCGATACCGGTTTAGGTGCGAGCGAGAAGAACGCGGAATATCGACAAATGCTGGTACAGAGCGTTCACGCGTGCGCGGTGAAATTCCCGGACGTTGCCGGTTCTGTCGTGCACATGTTGATGGACTTTTTGGGCGATCCGAACACGGCGTCAGCGTTGGATGTGATTATGTTCATTCGAGAAATCGCGCAAACGAATAGCGGTATGCGCGCATCGATTTTGCAGAGATTGTTAGATTCTTTCTACTCGATTCGATCGAGTCGAGTGTGTGCGACGGCGTTGTGGATTATCGGCGAGTATTCCGAAACGAGAGAACAAGTCGAAGAGGCGTTGGCGACGTTGAAATCGAGTTTAGGCGAAACGCCATTCTTTGAACCGCCCTCGGACGAGCGATTCGTGGATGATGCGGAGGAAGAGAAGGAAGTGTACGAGTCTGGATCGAAGCGACCGATAGTTTTAGCCGACGGTACGTACGCCACGCAAACGGCTGTTCAAACCTCCGGAGGAGGCCCTTCGACGCCAAACTTGAGAGCGTTGCTTTTATCCGGCGACTTTTTCTTGGCTGCCATTTGTGGCGGTACGTTGACCAAGCTCGGTTTGAGGTACATGAAGAGCAACACGTTTTCGGAAGAGGAAAAGAACCGAACGCAAGCGGAGGTTATGCTGTACATTGTCGCCATCTTGCGCTTGGGGAAATCTCACGTCGTCGCCCACGAGATGGATTACGACTCGACCGAGCGTTTGACGCAGTGCTTCGCGGCGATAGAGTCTCCGGAATCCGAAACCACACGAGTCTGGCTAGAAAACTGCCGAGAATCTTTCTCGTTGATGATCAGCGAAAAACTCGAAAACGACGCGAAAGAACGAGAGAAGAAGGAAGAAAAGCCAAAATCTCAAGCGGATGATTTGATTGACTTCTATCACTTGAAATCAAGAAAAGGTTTATCGCAAGTCGAATTGGAAGATGCCGTGGCGACTGATTTACGCCGAGCGACTGGGTTTAACGACCCAGACGCGGCCTCAAACGCTAGAGATTCCAAGTTGAACAGAGTCTTGCAGTTGACAGGCTTTTCCGATCCAGTGTACGCCGAGTCCTACGTCACTGTTCACCAATACGATATCGTCATGGACGTCACCGCGACGAACAGAACGAACGAAGTCTTACAAAACGTGTGCTTAGAGCTCGCGACCATGGGTGACTTAAAACTGGTGGAAAGACCGCAAAACTATACCTTAGCACCGGGAGAATCGAAACACATTCGCGCGAATATTAAAGTTTCGTCCACAGAAACTGGCGTCATCTTTGGCAACATTGTCTATGAATCCAGAAACGAGGATCGCAACGTCGTCGTCTTAAACGACATCCACATCGATATCATGGATTACATCTCCCCGGCATCGTGCGCGGACATTGCGTTTAGAAACATGTGGGCCGAATTTGAATGGGAAAATAAAGTCGCCGTGAACACGAAGTTTACGGATGTGAAAGAATACCTGGACCACGTGGTGAAGAGTACAAACATGAGGTGCTTGACTCCCGAGTCGGCGTTGGACGGCGAGTGCGGATTTTTAGCCGCGAACTTGTACGCAAAGAGCGTCTTCGGTGAAGATGCTTTGGTGAACGTCTCTGTAGAAAAAGATAAAGATGGAAAACTTGGCGGATACATTCGTATCCGATCCAAGACGCAAGGCATTGCGTTGAGTTTAGGTGATAAAATTACTTTGAAGCAAAGAGGGCCGGAGAAGTAATTTTGATAATAAGAGTATGAAGAGATTAATATAAGACTAAGGAATGGATTGGCTTTTAAATATATACATATAACGTAAACATAATCACAAGCGCATGTATAACGCGTCGTCTTTGATCATTGACTGTATACGTCTTTTTTTTCTAATGACATCGTGACTACCAGGTTAACTAAAAAGAAACTACTACGTTAGAAATACACACGCTTTTAAGCTTTGTACGTCCCTCCGGTAATTTTTACATCGCCTTCCAACTCGGGCACGCCTGAATTCCGCGATAAAAACTCTGGAAAAACTTCCTGACACTCCCCTACGCACGCAGGCGCAAATCTGGCGTACCCACACACGCGTTCGTAACAAAACTGCACGAATCCCCAGAGTTGATCGAACTGCGCGTCTCTCGCTTTCGACAACTTTTCCAGAGATTTCGGATTCGTCTTCATCACATTCCTCTTCCCGTCATCCTGTTCTCGCTCGAATTTCACTGATTGCGCGTCCAACACCGGGATATTCGACACCAATTGTCCGCCAAATTCCTCCCAAACACTCTCGACCGTTCCAACTTATCTAAACTATCGTTCACGTACGTCTTTTCTTTCTCCGAGTTGACGTACACCGCCGGTTTATATTGCTCGCCGACTTCCGAGTATTGCCCTTTACTCGCATTTTTCGGGTCGAAATGTTTAAAATACACTCTCATGATGCGCTCAAACGGAACTTTCTCGTCGTCGTAGGTGACTTTCACGCACTGTTTCCCATCGCACGTTCCAACGTCCACGAGCGAAACGCCCGCATACGTCAAGTCCTGATACTCTCTTTCCAAAAAGGAGTAGTTCCCAGCGGCGAGATAGTTTGTTATTTGGCCCGCTTCCGCCGGTTGGACAACAGGGTTCATCATCATCAGCATCGCCATCATCGTTGTCATCGTCAACGTCGTTTTTGTTTTTGATGTCTCGCCCCAGGTAGGTGATGAGGAGGAGGAGGAGGAGGAGGATAATGCGCGCGATGATGCAAATCTTTTTTGTCGTCTTCTTTTCCTAGGTATCGTCGTCATCGACACCGACGACGTAAACGACGACGTAAACGAAGAAGAAGAAGAAGAAGAAAAGGACGGGGACATCTGTCTCGAATTATAATACTGATGATGCGTTGTACTACTGCTACTCGTTGTACTACTGCTACTACTCGTGGTTGTACGAGCGATACTCACAAAGGTCATTTTCATCATCGTCATCACTCAGTCAGTATATCCAATAATAATAAAAAGTGATGAATGAAGAATGAGAAGAGATGGCAGCTTCATAAAAAATTTTAAGAAGAAGAAGAAGACAAAAAAAGAGAAGAGATTTGAGACAAAAATGCCTGCACCAACAACCACCTTCTTCTCGGCACGGTCGCCGCCTCTTTCTTACTCTCGTCGTCGTCGTCGTCAAGAAGCATCGATGGGTTCTCCTTCTCTTTCTTTTGTATTGAGGGAGGAGAAGAATACTTCTTACGCTTCTTCTTCTTCTTCTTCTTCTGGAGCAGCGACGAGAGGAAGAGGAAAGAGGAGGAGTAGATTTCGAGTGACGACGACGGCGGTTACCAATAATAACAATAATAACAACAACAGAGAAGAAGAAGAAGAAGAAGAAGAAGGAGAAGGAACAACAAGAATAACAACGACGACAACGCCTTCACCTTCACCTTTTATAGAAAAAATCGAACGGAAGCAAAGAGGCGCGTGTTACGGGTGCGGCGTGAAAATCCAAACGGTTTCACCGTCCGCCGTCGGTTTCGTCTCCGAACTCGACTACGAGACGAAGAAGAAAAATAAGCAGTTGGATTTACTTCTGTGCCTGAGATGCTCGAATTTATCGAACGGGCAAATGATTAACGCAGTCGTTGGCCAAGGTGGACAGAAAATCGAGACCGGGTTAATCACTCCGGAAGAGTTGAGAGAGACTTTGAAAGATATTCGCGGGAAGAAGGCGCTGGTGGTGAAGATTGTCGATTTGACTGATTTTCACGGGTCGTTTCTCCCGAAGATACGAGATTTAGTCGGGAGTAATCCGATTTTGTTAGTCGTGACGAAGTGTGACGTTATTGGGAAAGGGTTCGCAATGGAAAACAACGAGAGTTTAATCGAGTACGTGATCGAAGAATGCGCGAAGAAAAAGTTGACTCTGGCGGGAGATCCGATTTTCGTCGCCGCGAGGAAGCCGGGATCCTCGAGAAGTAATAGCAGTGTTGGTAACGATACTACTGCACCGGGAACGAGAGGAATACGGGGAGAGGATTTGAACGGGATGAGAGCGGCCGTGTTGACGACTATTCGCGAACGACGAGGGAGAGACGTGTACGTGGTTGGATCCGCGAATGTGGGAAAATCGACGTTCGTGAGAGAATTCACGAAGGTGTTGAGGACGGAAATGGGAAATTATTTCGCGCCGTCGAAGAGGTTACCGACGGCGAGTTCTATGCCGGGAACAACTTTAGGTGTCATTCCAATCAAAGCGTTCGAAGATAAGAAGAGTTTATACGACACGCCGGGTGTGTTTTTACACCACAGAGTGAATTCGTTATTAAACGGGGAGCAAATGAAGTCGCTGAAATTAGGCGGCGATTTGAAAGTGTATCGAGCGCCGGTGTCGCAACAAGACGGCAGCAGCAGTACTAGCAACGTTAATAGCAGCAGCAACAATAGTGAAAAGTTGAAGAATGTTTCGTTTGATTGGAACGGGTTGGTTCGATTAGATATCCTCGACGCTCCGGAAACGGACGATTTGAACACGGTGAACGTTTCGTTTTACGGACCGAAGAAGATGCGCATATTTAAGTCTACGATTGACGACATGCAAAAACACGCCGATGGTGGAGACAAAATGTGCTTATTTGATGAAAGTGCGCCTACTCGAGAGTTTTACCAATCGCTTCCAAGCTTGCGCGTTTCCAGAGAGGTGGAGATTAGTCTAGACGATTACAAAGGAAAAGATCTTTCGATTTCTGGTTTGGGCGGATGGATCCGCGTCGTTCGCGAAAGAAATCACACCAAATATACAAACTCGCCCGGTGCAAAAGGAAGCATCACCGTGCGTGTTTGGTCGTTACCTGGCGTGGAGGTGTTTGTTCGAGACGTCATGCCGATTTGATTAAAGCGAACTTTTTTATTTGCATACAAAGTTTGATGCTCCGATGTAGTATGAATTGACAGCGACTTGAGGAGGAGTTTTCTCGAAAAAATAATTAAAAAAAGCGTCAGTTACAACTACTAGTACAGACATGGAATCAACTCCAGTCGACGACGACGACTACAACGAAGGCGAAGGCGAAGACGTGAAGCTCACGGCGAAAGAGTATCTCGACCTCATCAAGTTCCACAACGATCCCAAAGGTCCTCTCAAATATACGTTCGTCGATGAAGATCCCTTAACGGGCGAAGACGTAATTTCCGAAGGCGAAACTGAAAACTTGGACGTAAAAAAATGTACGAATGGAAGTTTAGACTTTGACGACGTCCCCGAAGCCACTCCAGAACAGAAGAAGAATAACGGTTGGACGAAGAACTGGCCAACCGTGTGGCGTTCGCACGAGGAAGAGCTAAAGAATTTCAAACCTGAAGAGAGAGAGCAATGGAGGATGAAAGAGATGGAAGGCGAAAACGACCGCGTGCAGTGGTTCGATCTCACCGGCGGAAAGCGAGTGATGGAGGCGAAACAGAGAGCGAGGATCGAGAGTTGCCGTCACGACACGAAGAATTTGAAGATTTGGAGAAAAGAGGCGCGAGAGGAGATTGCGCTCATGCAACGTCTTCGCAAAGAGCACGGGCTCGTCGATGACGACGGAGAAGAAGGGAACGTGGGCCCGAGAGAAACGGTGACGCCGGCGGCGGCGCCGACTGCATTTCTTCGATACGATATCGACGAAGAGAGGATCAACATTCCTTTACTAGGCTTGGGTAATTGGAAATCGAATCCTGGTGAAGTGCGTAAAGCCGTCGAAGTCGCTTTGAAGTGCGGTTATCGACACATCGATTGCGCTTCCATATACAAAAACGAGGATGAAGTCGGCGACGCGCTCGAACACGTTTTCAAGACAACAACGTTGGTCCGCGAAGACGTTTTCATTACCTCCAAAGTCTGGAACGACATGCATGAATACGAGCAAGTGTTACCAGCGGTTCAACAAACGCTTCGCGAGTTGAAATCTGATTATCTCGATCTCTATTTGATTCACTGGCCGGTTACCGATTCGAACACGCGATATATCGATCCTCCGATTGAAGTCACGTGGCGCGCGATGGAACGACTCGTGGATATCGGCGCAGTCCGTGCAATCGGTGTTTCAAACTTTTCCGTCAAGAAGTTGAAGCACATTTTGAGCTTTTGCAAGATCAAACCGGCAGTGTGTCAGGTAGAGATTCATCCGTATTGGCGCCAAGCGGAAATTATTGAGTTTTGCGAGCAGAACAAAATTCACGTCACGGCGTATTCGCCGTTGGGGAGTCCGGACTCCGCATCGGTTTTGGGGAGAAGTGGACCAAACTTGATGGACGACGCGGCGGTGAAAGAAGTCGTATCGTCGGACGAGGCCAACAAAAACATCGGGCAAGTTCTCGTTCGTTGGGCGTTACAAACTCGACCGAAAAGCTCAGTATTGGTGAAATCAATCAATCCGGAGAGAATCAAGTCGAATTTAGACGTGTTCGATTGGCAGCTCTCAAATGAGTCCATCGCGACGCTTTCGAGTTTACCGACGCAGAAACGAATGGTGGACGGTTCTTTTTTCAAATTAGAATATGATTTGTGGGACATCGACGAGAAATCGTCCTACGGCGGTGCCATGCCTTCGGAAACATTCGTCACGGCGGAAACGTTCGACAGAGACGGGAGTAAAAGCAGTAAGTTACACCCAGGATTCGTCAAAAGCGCAGCATTAGCTGGGAGAAGGAAATCTGCGGGGGTGCCGTCTACGATCAAAGAAAATTTGAACAACGATTCCTCTTCCTCCGACGACGATATCGAAGATCCACGAAAGGCTTTACGTCAGTTGAAAAATCTCTCGACGCAAGGCCAAGCTGCGATGCGCTAACTCTTCTTCTTCTAAAATACACTACTTTACTAACACTAAGCTACATTCATATCTTCTTTCGCATGAGCAAATCTCGTCGCAAAAAGTTTGAACTGCGTTCCTCGTACCCTATATTTTCGTATAATCGAATGACGCCAACTTTTCTGGTCGATACGTGTAAGTAAACTTCTTCGCGACCCATCTCTTTACACAAACTCTCTCCGCACAACATTAACTTTTCGCCCAATCCTCTTCCTCTGCATCTCGTGTCGATGACTAAATCTGATATGTACCCGCCGTCGTCGGTGAATTGCAACGCTCTGTCAAAGTCATTTCTTCTGGTTTCTGGCGTGTTGGAGACGCCCACCACTCCGACACATTTTTTACTCTTTTCCTCCTCTTCGTCGTCGTCTTTTACCAAGACGATGTACGCTCCTCGTGGGAACGCGTCTATGCTTTTCTCTATGTATTTCCTCAGCTTGCTTTCTTCCGTGGGAAACCCCGCTAATTTACTTCGCATCAATAAAGATGCGACTGCGGGGATATCGTCCACGTCACACGCCCGACACGTGTACTTGACCCCGTCGTTCGTCGTGAACGTTTTCTTCCACTCTTTTCGAGAAGGTACTCTCGTCGGGTAGGGGAGTGCGTCTGTGAATGGATTTGATGATTGTGGTGAAGCCCTTGCGCGTGCTTCTGCTTTTGGTCTTCTTCTTCTGTGACATTTTTGGCGATAGTAATGAACACATGATTTCGCTCCTTCGAAATGAGCCGTCTGCCTATCTCTGTGGTGGCACACCACCAACAGTCGTCGCGTTGGTAAAGGAGCGCTCATTTCGTATCAGAGTTTTTGAGGTGTTTGTTGAAGTTCTTTTGAAGAAAAAAGTAGTAAATTGAAATTGACTAAAATCACCTAATCGAGCCGCCTTCTCTGATGGACTCTACCGAACACGGACCAGCGGTCGTTTGGAACGGAACGTTTTTATACGTGGTAATTCCATCTTTATTTACCAGAAAATCTGGTTGCACAGCTTCGAACACCTTCTTCTTCGGGTTTAACTTCTCGTCTGGGTCGTTCTCGTAGCCGTCGAAAGTAACGCGTTCACCGATGGCAGCGCCTTTCGGCGGGGTGACAATTTCGACTTTGTTGCTATCGTTCGGATCGGTGGCGCATAAAACCATGGCTTCCGACTCTACACCGCGCATTTTCGTTGGTTTCATGTTTGCGACGAGAACGACACGCGCGTTGAGCATTTTATCAATCGGAATGTGTTTTACCAATCCCGAACAGACTTGCAAGGGTTTGTCGCCGTTGATGTTGATGTTTTCCACGTAAAGCGTATCCGCGTCAGGGTGATTCCAAACTTTCGTGATTTCACCAACGACTAAATCTAATCGCGTGACGTCAATTTTCGTATTCTCCTCGCCTTTCTTCTTCTTGGCTAATTTGGCAGCTTTTTCTTCCTTGCTCGATTGTGCCTTCTTGAAGAGTTCTGCGGTGTCAATCTCGTGTTTTTGAAAGAGCACTTCGCCGACGGCGACTTGGGTCCCAGGTTTCACATTCTCGCCGAATGGTTTGAGCTCCCAGAGTTTGTGGACCTTCGAGGCGTCCATCCCGAGTTTCTTAAATATGTCTTCACACGCGGTCGGTATGTACGGTTGTAAAAACAACGCTGTGATGTACACGGCCTCTAAAGTCGTGCGAATGATCACGTCTCTGCGATGTTTCGTTTCCTCGCCTTTTAATTTCCACGGTTCTGCATCGGTGATGTATTTATTAGCAGCTTTCGCCGAGTTGATGGCTAATTCGCAGGCTTGTTGTAACTGGAACGATTCCATCGCGCGTTCCGTTTTCAATCTCAACAGGCCGACGTCGATTACTTTTTCAAAGATTGGAACATCTGGGACACGACCTTCGCAATTCTTCGAGCACAAATGCGTCGCTCTGTGAACTAAATTTCCGAGCGTATCCGCTAAATCCGCGTTGTGAATCAAGGTCATAGATTCTTCGCTAAATGGAATATCGGACCCGTAAATGCCGTTTCGCATGAGTGCGTATCGAAACGTATCCGGAGAACACCTTTTCAAAACATCCAACGGATCAACGACGTTCCCGATAGATTTGGACATTTTCTGTCCATCCGCTGCGGTGACAAATCCGTGCGCGAACACAGCTTTCGGCAAGGCGATGTTGCAACTCATCAACATGCACGGCCAAATGACGCAGTGGAACCAGATGATATCTTTCCCGATGATGTGTACATTCGCCGGCCAAAACTTCGAGTAGTTTTCTCCGTTCGGAAAATCACAACCGGTCAAATAGTTTGTCAAAGCATCGAACCAAACGTACAAGACGTGTTTGCTATTTCCAGGCACGGGAATCCCCCAATCGAACGTCGTTCGTGAGACACTGAGATCTCTCAACTCGTCGTTTTTCAATCGGTATAAAATTTCTCCTTTGCGTCCTTCCGGCTGAATAAACTCTGGGTGGTTTTCAATGTGTTCAATCAATCGCGCTTGATATTTCGATTGGCGAAAAAAGAACGAATCCTCTTCCATTTGCTTCAAAGGTTTGCCCGAAACTGGGTCTTTGTAATCCATTTCTTTCGCTTCGGTTTCAGTCACGAAAGTTTCTTCGCGAACGTTGTACCACCCCGAGTACGTGTCTAAATAAATATCGCCATTCTTTTCGCTTCGCTCAAAGAGTTCTCGACAGCACTGTTTGTGCTTCTCTGAGGTTGTTCTGTTGTAGACATCGTTTTCAATTCGTAACGTTTTGTTTAAATCTTGAAACATTTTTACGTGTTTATCGCACAATTCAATCGGTTTGCACTCAACGGCAGCCGCGGCGTCGGAAATCTTTTGCCCGTGCTCATCCGCACCAGTTTGGAACAACGTCGGTCGACCGTACGCGCGGTGGTATCTCGCGATGACATCCGCACTTAAACCTTCATACGCGTGTCCCATGTGCGGGGCGCCATTCGCGTAATTGATTGCCGTCGTGAGTGAAAAGGCATCTTTTGATGGATCCGCGGGAGGATTAGACGCGTTTTTCAAATCTGAGACGTTTTGCGCCTCTTGCGCGGCGAACAGAAACGCGGACGATGGAGTCGTCTTCGCTTTTTCCATCGCGTTTTGCACAGAAGAGCTTTTCAAAAACGCGTTGAACCAAGTCTCGATGCTTTTGAACTGTTTCGTTAAGGACGCGTCCGAAGAAGTCTTTCCAAACATCTCCGCGCCGTTTGCGAAGACTGGATACACGCTCGAGAAGAACGCTATTTCACTATTGGTCGGTTGAGTCGACGCGGACGAAGAGAAAATACCCGGGACGGTATCTTTCAATTTTTTCTCGTTCTTTGATATGTACTGCATCAGTGTATCTAAACTCTTTTCCGCGCAGCACGTACCCACAGTCAAACCGAGCTCGCGTTCGTCCAAGTCTCTAAAGTTGATGAAAGAAGCATCATCACCGTCTCGAACACACAGCAACGCGCTGTTCATGGACGTGCCTTTTACAACCTCTCCGGATGAAGAACAGAGAGCGATAAATAACGTCGCGGATGCGCTGGTGGTCTTTTGCAACACCGCTCCCGTATTCTTGTTCTTGTTGTTCTTATTCGAAGAAGAAGAAGAAGAGTGGTCCGAACAACTGGCGGCTTTCCACGGGTCGAACTCGATTGCTGTTTTGTTTCCATTGACTTCCGCGGCGATGTACACGCGCAGAGGTTTCGAGTCCCCGGCTCGGTAGATTAACTTTAACGAAGTGCTGTTGTTATTGTTGCTCATTAAATATTTGTACGCACGCGTTTAAAGGTGTGATTAAGTATATGATGTGAGGGTGAGCGTCTGAAGATTTAACGCGCGTTGTGAGGTTTTTCTCGTACGAGTGAAAAAAAGTGTAAAAATTCTATTCTTTTTCTATTTCATTATCATCATCATCATCATCATCATCATCATCATCATCGATTGCCGGCGAGGCGGAGGAGGATGACTTCATGCTCTCGCAAAAGCTGAAACGAGATTTCACGTCTTCCTCGTTCATGACACCAAAGTACTCGATAACTGTGTTGTTGTTGTTGTTGTTGTTGTTGTTGTTGTTGTTGTTATCGTCGAAACGCTTCTTCGCTCGTCGCGCTTTGGGTTTCGTCCCGTCTTTAACGTTGATCTCCGGTTTGCCGTAATAATTGAACACGTCTTGCATTTTTCTTTTTAACGCGCCTTTCATGTGAAATACGCTCGTTTTCGTCGTCGCTGGACATCCAACGTTTTTGCGGCCACTGTTCAATCGTTTGACCGGGAATGTTTGCGGCGGATTTGCATTGAATAAAAAGCAAGGGTAGAAACGCGCAGACACGTGCCGACAGCGGAATCCTTTCTCTTCTTCGTTTATACTGTCAACGACGTATCGAATAGGGGTAGACGCATCCACGAATTTACCTCTGTCGCCCGCTTTGCGGTTTTTGAAGCGTTTAAACCGTCGAGCGAGCCAGTTGGCCACGTCTTGTTCCCAGAAAAACTGAGTTGAGTCGGCCCGCATGTTTGGTCTTTCCGTGTAAAAAAACCACTCGTACGCGTGGACGAAATAGGCGGAGAGTAAAGCAGCTTCCGCGATGCGCTCGGCGTTGACAAAACGTACGCCAAAATTGATCGGCCATTTCTTATTCGCGCCAGACGACCCATCTCTATACGTCCACGCCGCGCCGAACGTGTGCGGCACTTTCGTCTCTTCGTCCCGAAAGACGTTTTTTATCGATTTTGCGAAAATTACATCGGTCGAGTCCATGAAGACGATGTTGTCGCGCAAATGCTGCGGTTTTTGTTCAATTTCGTCAAATATGAACTGCTTCTCTGCCGTGGCCCTCAAATACGTCGTCCACTCTTTCGTTATTTGAGCAAACTCGTGTCTTCGCACCTCTAAAACTTCCGGGAAATTGTTCGTTAAGGGCGTAAAATCTGTCATCGTGTCCGTCAAAACAACTAATCGACACCTGTCGTGTTTATTAATGGCGCTCGTCAAAACCATCGTTATCCCATCTACTTGCGCCTGCGACAGTTCGTGCTCTTCGTTATTAGCAACGTGAAAGATCACAAACGTTATCTTGGCGTTTTTCATTTTCGTTTTCGACGGTTGTGCTTGCTGCGTTTTTGGCATTTCCTCCGCATCATTGTTGTCGTTGCTATCGCTATCACCCTCTCCTTCTTCTATTTCCTCAATAGTATTACTAAGATCGTTGCTATCATCGTCATCAACACCAACGCTACCATCCCCACTGCTATTACTGCCTAAATAATAATACATCGCTTCCTTCTTGCTGTGCACGCACTTACATGGTCGCGTAGGTCCTCTCCCCGTTCCCTCTAAAGCCTCTGCGATACTTCTCGGTATGTACACCGGAGGTACTTTAAACGGCGGCTTTGGCGCCGTCTCCGCGTCGTACTTTCCCGGAACGTTTTCCCGCTCGTCTGGTCGTTTTCTATTTCCTTTTGGTGTCGTTTTTGTTCTCATTGTTGTTGTTATCACAGGAGGAGACGACCGTTCATCTTCGTCGTTCTCTTCTTCGTCTTCTGTTCTCGTCGCTCCTCTTTTGCTGCTGTCCTCTGTTTTCTCTTCTTGTTCTTCTTCTTCTCGAAAGCTTTCCTCCGCCGATGGAGTCGCGGTCGCCTCAACAGCGAACGCGTTCTCCTCTTTCGCCCCGATACTCATCGCATCATCTGCATTCTCGTAAGTGTTCTTCGTGACATCATCATCACCATCGTCCCTTCCTCCAACACCTACTACTCGTCCTCCCACGTCGTCCTGGGAAGGTGAGAACGTGCTCGCGCGATACGTGAACACCACACATAAGAAAAGAATGCACAGAAGACAGATGAAGATGGAAACTTTCCTTCGTCTTCCTCCTCTTTCTCCTCCTCTTTCTCCCGTTATTCCTGGTATCGTCGTTGACGACGACGACGTAACAAACGACGAGAGAAGGGTTGATGATGATGTCTTCATCGCGACATTGGATTCACAAGAGAGTCTCTCTTCGCAAATTTTTGTTGTTTGTTTGTTTTGAGAAAGAACGAGACCAAAAAACATACAAAACTGCAAAAAAAGTGTAACTCTTATATGCACAAATGATGATGATGTTTTACCGTCGCCAACCCAGCCGCCGCGCGTTCGTGGAGTCTATCATCGCTACTACTACTATTACTTCTATAACTACCAGAGCGAGAGATGGTGTTGCGGGATTAGTATTGAACAACAGTTACAACGACAACACGAAAAGCAGCACGAGCGGTATACTTCTCATCAACAGACGAGGCATAGCTGGACACAGCAACAACAACCGACAACAACAACAACAAAATCAACAACAACAAAATAATTCTCAGAATCAGATGGAAACGTACGTCGGAGGGAACCGAGCGAGAGTGATTCCATCGCACCAACTGACTTTGGCGCAAACCACGAACCCTCTGTTATACCGAAAGCTCATTCGAAAGCTCATGCCGGGGATGCCGTTATCGAAACCAGGTGAAAGACAAACGGTGGCTTTGGAGGATTTCATGAAAGAGTTTCAAGTGTTGCACGTGAATAGAGGCGCGGCGGGAGGGATGTCTTCATCGTCGCCATCTTCCTCCGCGACGGCGAGAGGTGGAAGAGGAGGAGACGGACGAGATTTATTGGTGATGAGTAAAGGCGCGAAATTGGTAGGTGCGAGGAAAAGAACGGCGAGGTTTTTTTCACCAACGTTTGATGGTTCGTCGAATAGTACGAGCGTAGAAGGAGGTAATAGCGATGGTCGAGGAGGAGGAGGAGGCGGTGGTGGAGGAGGAGGAGAAGGAGGCGATCGGCAGCATCATAGCAAATCTATGTGGCAAAAATACCGCTTCTACGCCTTTATGCTCGGGTGCGCGTTGAGCTTTTATGCCTACCGAGAGAGCGTCAAAGAGACAGAAAATCTAGAGAAGCAAAGCTACACGACGGAAAAAGAGTACGAGATTGAAAATTGGTCCGGGACCAAGAAAGTAGTCGTAGACACGTTCACGCAACCGGAAACGACGGAAGCGTTAGAGGCGATTGTACGACATGCAAGTTTACGAGGGAAGAAAATACGACCGGTTGGCGCGGCGTTATCGCCAAACGGAGTGGCGTTTGAAAAAGAAGGCATGGTATCTTTAGCGTTGTTAGATAAGGTATTACACGTGGACGAAGAGAAGAAGCAAGTGACGGTACAACCCGGAGCGAGAGTATCTGATGTCACTGAAGCTTTGCGAAAATACAATTTGACGTTGCAAAACTACGCGAGCATTCGCGAACAGCAAATTGGCGGGTTCACGCAAGTCGGTGCGCACGGCACAGGGGCGAAAATTCCTCCCGTAGATGCAACCGTAGTTCGAATGAAATTGATAACACCGTCGAGAGGAGTGATCGAGCTTGGTGTGAAGGAAGGCGAAGAGGACAAAAAAGTCATCGATCCAACGTTTGAAGCCGCGAAAGTAGGTTTAGGTTCCTTAGGGGTCGCCTCGGAGATCACGTTACAGTGCGTCGACGCGTACCAATTAAAGGAAGATACGTTTACGACCACGCCCGAGCGAATAGAAAAGAATCACGAGACGTGGATACGATCGTATAAACACGTGCGGTACATGTGGATTCCGCATACAGATTGTGTTGTGGTGGTCGGATCGAATCCGATTGACTCGAAGAAGAAGAAAAGTTTGCCAGGCTTTGGCACAGTACTTTCCTATTTGACGACGCCAAACGAACGCAAACAGAACAAATATCGCACCAAACCAATGCTTGATTTGTTGAAAAAGTTAGACAAGGAGTCCGCGAAGAAAGCCGAACGAGAGAACGTCGGGTTCGGCGAACTTCGAGATTTGCTTTTGCGCATCGATCCGCTCAACGTGGACCACGTTAAAAAAGTAAATGCGGCAGAAGCGGAATTCTGGAAGCGTTCTCACGGCACTCACGTGGATTGGAGCGATCAGATTCTCGGATTTGATTGTGGAGGACAGCAACACGTGTTAGAGGTTGCGTTTCCGTGTGGCACTTTAGAGGAAAAAGGTGAAAATTTGGTGTCGTCCGCGAACGCTGGTGTTTCTCATCCTTCTTCACTTCGAAAAGATTTATTTTTCATGCGCGATTTACGCAAAATGATCGCGGAGAACAACATCCCGGCGCACGCGCCGATCGAGCAACGTTGGACGAGTGGTAGTTCGAGTATAATGTCACCTTCCCACGGCGAAAAGGACTCCTTACACTCCTGGGTTGGGATTATCATGTACCTTCCGACGCAAGTCGAAGCCGAACGAGAGGAAATAACCGCGCGGTTCACTGAATACGGCGAACAAATGCGCGACGCTCTTGGCGACGAGTACTTGCTCAAAACGCACTGGGCGAAAATTGAGCTGGAGAAGAATATGGTGCGTAGAAGTAAACAGGTCGAGCGCTTGAAAACCGCGTACGGTAAAGAAAACTTTCGAGCGTTTCGAGACCTTCGCAGAAAATTCGATCCGAAAGGCGTGTTAATGAACGAGCTCATAGAAGGGTTGTTTGAATCCAAATGATGATACGCGTTTGAGTAGTTTTAGCAGAGAATATATCATAGTATTAAGTTTGAATTAGATTGATGTAAATATTGTAAGGCAGCGTTGTCTAACTCCTTTATTTTGGATGTTTTTTCGTGTTTGCCTCATTTTTAACCTCCCCAATTGGTTTTTTACAACAACAACTTCATTTGTGTAGCTACGAAAGAAGAAGAAGAAGACAAAGAAGAGGAGCAACGCGATGGACGAAGAGGAGGACACGACAAACAAGATGCCGTCTCAAGATCTAGATTTATTCTTAAATGAATACGTGGAACAATTATTCAGTCAAGAGCTCGACGTAAACGCGATCGGGTTACGAACCGAAGTGGAAGATGACGCTGCCGCCTCGTTCTTACGCGGTGGTGGTGGTGGTGGTGGTGATGGTACGAATGCTACTAATACTACTAATGCGACGACCGCCACCACCACTGATGGAAGGAAACGAGAACGGAGTAACAACTCGACGAATGGAGACGAAAATAATAACGAAGAAGTGCAAAATGCAACAAAAAAGAAAGAAACGACGGTGTTGAAACAAAACGCGCACGCTCAACGACGATACCGAGAACGAATAAAACAGAAATCAGAAGAGATGGAAATTCAAGTGAAGGCTTTACAGGAGAAAGTACGAATGTTGGAAGCGGAGAAGGCGACGCAAGTGCCAATCAACCAACAGTTGTTGGAGCATAAAAACAACCTGTACGAGTCACAGTTGATGATGTTTAAAAGAGCTAGGAGAGCGGACATTGAAAGTTCGACGATGTCATCTGCAATAACGATGAACACGGCGCTGAATGAGGCGATGTCAAGTAAAAATAATCGTTATGAAGCTACATTGGGAGAGATGGTGATGTTGAACGGTATGCCGGAAGTTCCAAAACAGTTTACGCTTCCAGAAGGCATCGATTCTTTGGAAGAGTTCAAGAAACAATTTCCTGAGTTGGAGCATTCTATCAATGGCGTCGGCGATGTCACTGCGAAAACTGAAGACGGGGGATTAGAAGAAGAAGAAGAAGTGATTGTTGATAACACTTTGGAAAGCTTGCATTACAAGTGGATGAACCAAATTTCCGCTTTGTCGCTCACGAATATTGAAGAGAAAACAAATAAGAAAGGCAGCAACGCTGACGATACCGCCGCTAAAAGTGAGGGAAAGGATGAAGAACGCCCCCTCTCCGTGAAAGAAGCGAGCGTGGATTTGATTAATAAAATGGTCGATGAAACGTGCACTCTGTGCATGCACATTGGGAACGCTATCGGTAGAGATAACGCCAAAATAAGCTTCGATTATTACGATAACATGGGTTTTAGAAAAGATTTTGACGTGCTTGGAAAGGATGAAGATTCAAAAATGAAGTTTTATTCGAACGTTGTCGCAAATTTAGGTTTGAGCGAGCAACAGAAGCAGGCGCTGATCGCCGTGCACGATATCTCGAAGGCACAGTTCAGAAAACTGTTCGAAGCGAGGGCGCGAATCAACGATGGAATGAAGGAATTGTGCGCCAAAGGTAAGGAAAATACGAAGGACGGAGCTAAAGGGTTGATTCGTTGGCTCACTGGAAGTTCAGAATCTTCTCGAGTCTTGATTTTAGAGTTACGATCGAACTTAGTCGACGAGAGAGCACTGGCGATGGACATTTCAATGGACGTTGTGCATAAAATTCTCGAGCCGAAGCAAGCTGCGAGATACTTGACAGAAATGTACCCAATGCACCACCATTCGGGTTTGGTTTTATGTAACGCTATATATAGACTGTGTAAATGATAAGAAGGCGAGTAAATTTTACGTTCATTTTACAATTATTGTACTACCAAGCCAAGTGCCCGCGCGACGTCTTTCCTCGACCGATATGATGAGCCGTCAGAACGATGATACGTCTTGTAAGCTCCCGCACTTTTGCCAGACTTTAGTTGGCATATCCTTGTCCATTTCTTTATCACCCAATCTTTTGCTTGTATCAAGTTGCCGCTTCCACCAAGTTCTTTGATGTACTCTCTCAGCGCTTGAACTCCATCTGCCATTTCTTCCGACTCCCACGCAATAGTGTCCTGTTCCTCCGCATCTTTTGCCTTCGTCGCATTTGCGGCCTTCTGTTTTTGTTTATTTGCCACCGCTTTCGGGCGCTGTTGATTGTTTTTGTCTTCTTCTTTCGTTTTCACCTTCCAAAACGAGTCATCGATTCTTCCTATTTTTGCTGCTTCTAATCTACTCGCGTACGTCACGTTGTTCACTTTGCCTTTCTTCCTCTTTGCAATGTGCTCTTTCTCCCTCTCTTTCCTCCTCTTCTTCATCCACGCTCTCTTCTCTTCTGCGAACGTTTCTCTTTCTACTTTTCTGCGCACGCTTTGAAACGCCATCACGTTTTCGTTGACTACTTTTGCCATCATCCGTTCGTCCAAAACGTTCACCGTTTTTTGGTCGAACCAATCTCTCCTCGCGTCTTCCTCGTCCTCGTTTTCATCCTCCTCGTCGTCGCGTCCATTGATTTTTTTCTTCTCGTTTTTGGTGGTGTTTGACTTGGACTTGGAACGAACAAGAGAAGTCGTCAATTCGCGCAAGAACTTCAACACAATCTCTGGTTTCTTCCCTTTGAACTTCTCCAACGACTCTTGCGTGTCCGATAACTCTTTCAAATTCTTCCTCGTGCGAGATTCCATCAGCACGATCGCCCGTTCGATGTCTTTTCGTTTCCTCTGTCTTCTGTTTCCTATAAAAGAGGCGTTCGGGGTAGTATTGGACTCGTAGAGTAACCACTGCTCGAAATCGAACGAGTCGTCGTTCACGCCGAGAAGAGGATTTCTTCTATTCGTATCGTTGTTGTTATTGTTGTTGTTATTATTATTATTATTATTCTCGTACTCGTCGTCGTTTCTTTCTTCTTCCTCCTCTTGTTCTTCTTCTTTCGACGATGATGAAAGTGGTGGTGGTTCTGGTGGTGACATCATCATCATCCCATCGTCGTCTTCCTCCCTTCTCTTTTGTGCTGAGCTGTGTGTGTACACTGTGGCTTCTTTTCCAATTTTTGGTCTCTCTTTTTCCAGATTTTCATTTTGTTGTCCTAAAAAACACACCACAAAATCAGAAGACACAAAAATAAGAAGAGAACAAAAAACGATGACATCTTCTTCTTCTTCTTCTTCTTCTTCTTCTCTCCGGTTGAGTTTTAAAGTCTCCTCGAGGAGGAATTCTGGCATTTGCTCAAATTTTACTACGTCGTCGTCGTCTTTATTGAAGACGAAAACGAGTCTCAAAGGAGCACGACGCGCGGCGGGGAAAAAAGTAATCTTCTTCTTGGCAGCAACGAAAGACGACGGCGATCGATGTTTGGATGATATCACTCTTAATAACATCAACAACAACAGACGACATTTCTTGACCTCCTCCGCGCTCGCTGCCCTCGCGGCTGGACTAAACTTGAACGCCGAGAACAACGCTGCGTTCGCTAAATTCAATCAGGACGACGACGACGAAGAAGAATGGATTGTTAACCCGAAACGGATTAAACTGGAAAACGAACCCGATGGATACAAGCCGAACGAAAACTGGACGGAGGCGAAGAAAGACGTGGAGATTGTGAGACCTCCTCCTGAACCGGTGAGAGATCCAAAAGACGTTTTTAAAAGCAACAGTAGTGCTAGTAGCAATAGTAGTAGTAGTAGTTACGAACAACAAGAACCAGAAGAAGAAGATAATGTGATTGAAATAGATATCGATTTGGTGGAGCCGGGATACGTCCCGGCCACGCAAAAAGAAGTGGACGAAAAGACGCTGAAACAAGCAGTTAATAACGCCAAAATTAAACAGTTCAATAACGCGCCGGATGATTTTCCAACGTTCATCAGAGAAGGATACGAGGTGAACGTGGTTACCCCGAGCGGCTTTAGAAAAACAGAGGACGGTTTAATGTATTACGATTTCGCTAAAGGAAGTGGGGAGTTGCCGGGGAAGGATCAAGAGGTTACATTTCATTACGTGGCGTATAACGAAAATGGTGGAGTTATCGATTCGACTTATAGAAAAAATGCGCCTGCAAAAGCCCGATTGGGCATTAAAGGAATGATTCCTGGCTTCGAGGAAGGGTTAAGCACGATGAAACCTGGCGGGAAAAGACGGATTGTCGTGCCTCCGGAATTGGGACCGCCGATTGGTCCTGCGACGTTTTTCTCCTCGAAACAGTGGGAGGTGTTTGACATCGAGTTGATCGATTCCAAGAGCTGTAGTCGAGAGGGAGGATTGCCGGGCGGGTTCGGTTCCTCCATCGTGTGCAATTAGATTTGAAGGATATATTGATTCGTTTGTAAAAAAACGCGAATTGTTTAGTTTCACGCATCGTCGTTCTTTGACTTGCTCTATGAGTAAAGGATTTTATGTAAACGTTACTGTACGCTATTTATTGTGATTTTTTTACTTCTTACCGCCGAAGAAACTTTTCTTCTTAGTAAGCTCTGGTGTGCCCTTATCCATCGATTCTTTCTTTAAGAAGCGCTCGCCGAATTTCAGACGCTCTTTGTAATCATGTTTCCAATGTTCGAAGCGAGATTGCAAAACCTTGAACTCTTTCTGCACGTCCATGCCGTCGACCCCGCTGATTTCACCCGCCGCAACTTCCCTGATGAATTCAACGTCATCGTCCAAGACGCGCGTCATTGAGTTAAACTCTCCTTTCATACCGTCCACAAATTGAATGACTCTCGAGGCTTGACCAGATGGGACTTTGTTCGCATGCGCGGAAGGCTTTTCCAAACGCGAAGGTTCTTGTTTGCCAGTCGGCGTCGAAGCGGACGGCGAACTCTGTTGATTTTGTTCATTTTGCATCATAGCAGCAACTAGCGCATCGTCCGCAGCGGTAATTTGCTCTCGTAACTCCTCTATTTGCCTCTCGAGCGCCATCTTTTCTTCCCTTTCGGCCTCCACAGATGCTCGCAACGCTTTGTTTTCGGCTTTAAGAGCCTTGACGAACGGATTATTCAACGCGTCTACGTCCTCGGATAACGACGCCGCGGACGAATTTTCGCGATCTAGAGTGGATTCCGGAGAGTTGTTGCGTTTGAGAGCGGCGGCAGCAGCATCGGTCTCTGCTTTTGCTTTTGCTTCTTCCTCTTCTCTCTTGCGCGCCGCCGCGGCAGCTTCTGCCTCCGCTTCCTTTCGAAGACGTTCTTTCTCCTCTTTTTCTCTCTTTTCTTCCTCCAGACGCATCTCGAGTTCGCGTCGCTCGCGCTCTGCGACACGCAATTGGACTCGCGCATTGAATGCTTTCTTTTTCGCTGCCATTTGAATCTTAAGCGCTGCTCTGTTTCGATCTCTTAAAGTGATGAACTCCTTTCGCTGTTTTGTGCCTTTCCAGCTCGCTTGCGCGATAATCGTCGCGGAACGGATGCGTTGGTACTCTTTGCGTTGCTTGAAACCTTTATACGAGGCCTGGATAATCTTTGAATAGTAAATCGCGTTCGATCGTGCATCTTCCAAGGCGCCTAAGACGCCTTGCTTGAAGAAAATTTTTGTGGTGCCAAACTTGACGTGCTCTTCGGCGTCAACGGAGAAATGCTCCAAAATCATCTTCGTGACAGTTTTACTGTCTACTCCGGAGGATTCAATAACATCTTTACCTACCAAGAAACCGAACCTGTGCGCAAAATCTTCGTAGAGCGAACGCGTCGGGTACCCAGCTTGAGCGATGCGAGTCGCCTCCAAAATACCAGCGCAAGCGCACTGGTGCAAAATGAGTTTTTGATCGGTTTCGGTTGGAACGAGGGAAGCGTTTGGCTTTACGCATCGAATGAAGTGCGGCTCGCACGAATTCAGCTTTTGAAGTAATCCACTCAACTGGTTGCGAAATTTTGTGCAAACGGTTGATTTCACTTTCGCTGATTTTGAGGCTTTCGTTACCATTGTTTCCATCGCGCGGTTGTGCAACGCTTCACCGATGTTTGTCTTCATAAACTCGAAAGTGTTATCTGTATACAAAGCCGTCGCCAAATCTAATGGTAACGCGTCTCTGTTCTTTTCGAGGAACCCTGCGCACTCGTACGTGACGCTCCCGGCGTAGTGAACGATATCAAACGAAGTCTCCGATGTTCCTTTCTTTCTCATGCACGAAAACTTTTCCATATTGGAGAGCTCGCTGACGATTTTCGCGTGGTACGTTTCATCCGTCGCGCCTGGGAAACTGGCCTGATCATCTAAAAGTGCAAACAAACCCATGGGTTTGTTTTCAATCACTTCGAGCGTAGAAGAGTTATCGACGAATTCGATTCTCGACCATTCGATGTTCTCCATCTCGTAATCTTTCTGTTCCACTACGAATAAGTGATGGTTGAACATCTTCTGCATGGATTCGTTGGCATAGTTGATGCACAACTGTTCAAACGTGTTGTGTTGGAAGCTCTCAAAGCCGTAAATATCCAAAATATTCAAAGAAACCAAATCTTCGTCGTCTCTTTGCACGGCACCGTCGCGCGCGAAGGATTCGTTTATTTTGCTAACCAAATACTCGAACAACGCTTCGAACATGGCCTTCGCCAACGCGTCGCGCGCGTCATTCGCTTGCGTCAATGTCAAATCCGTTTCAATCTTCTCTCCACCAGCAGAAATAACACGCTTAATCAATGAACGCTCTAACGCTGCAGAATCCACCCCTAACAATTCACTCGTGTATTTCAAAGCGTCTTTTGTCTTTACAACAGCGGCGTCGTGACCAGATTCATTCAATGTGTCAAACTCGACGTTCCCGAGATGTAACACCGACGCGAGCGTTTGATAAATGTCGTCGATGGTTTTATCCGCGATACCAATCGCCTTCAACGCCTCCTTCGTCTCCTTGTGCTTGTTCTCGTCGTCGATTTCCACGCTCTTTTTGCTTTGAACGCCGAATCCGCCTAAATAGTTGAATCCCTCTTTCGCATCGTCCAAGAACCACTTTTTCTTCTCTTCCTTGAACGCGCCGGCTAAGAGTTGGTAAAACACGTGGAACGATCGTTCTCTTTTGGAGTGGTGCACGACTCGAGACTTTTCCAAGAGATACGTCTCGATCATCGCCTGCGCTAACTTTCCGTTGGACTTTTTATCAAACTTGATGTCGATCAATTTACCAAATCGCGAAGAGTTCAAGTTTCTCGCCGTTTTTGCGTTCCCAAACGCCTCTAAAATCGGATTTGTCATTAACAAATCTCTCGAAACTGCGTTAAACATATCGATGTTGTGCTTCTCTTCGCCGTTGCTGCTGCTATCGTGAGATGTCGTTGCGGCTAAAAACTTCATGATAAACTTGGTCGTTTCCGTTTTCCCAGACCCAGATTCTCCCGAAATCACAATCGCTTGGTCCAATTGATTCTCCATCATCTGTTCGAACGCGTTCGAGGCGACTTGGAAACAATGTGGAGGTAGATCCTTTACAGATGATGACGAAGTTACTTCCCCTTCCGCGCCAGTCGTCGTCGAGGATACCGTCGCTTTCACTCCGCTCGCCGCGTTCCTCGGCGAGTAAAAGTTCATCACTTCCCGGTCGTATTTACTCGGCAACGGCTCGCACGGATTCAACGCGATAAGAATAGGTCCAGCCTTAGAGTAGATTTCTCTCAACGACGAATTCTTACTTTTCTTGGTGTTTCTCATGAACCGGTCCTCTAAGAAATGAACGATCGATGGTGGATTCAAGTTGGTCAATCTCGCGACGTCCGAAAGCGACTCAATCAAGTTGGCTGGATTACCTGCGAAAATTCTCTTATACGACACGCCTTTTAGCAAAGTCGTTTCGCCGTCGGAAACGAACGCGTTTACATCCATGCACTCCCCTTGTTGATCGTTCTTTACAACCGTACCTCGCAAGAAAACCAATCCTTTTTCTCCACCACCTTCTTCGAATGAATCGTCGGCCCCGTTTTGTTGTTGTTGCTGCGAAGATGTTTCATCGGTTTCTCCTCCTCCCGTGGAACCATCATTATTATTCCTTTCTTTTAATAAAGCGCTCAAGACATCTTTCCCGATTGGTTTCTCCGGGCACACGGACGTTCGACAATCGATATAAATTGGTGCGTTGATTACCAACGAAGAGAGAATCGCCGGGTTATCGAAGCTCTCGATTGCCGCACTCATGGTGGTATAACACTACTCTTCCTTCCCGGCGGACGACGGATATACTAAAACTTGGGCACACGACCTACCTCTTCTCTGTCTTCTGTGGCGTTTTGAGGCGACGTTTGGCCTCGCCTCGTTTCTCCGCAAAGAAAGAGAAGACGGCCTTTTTTGGCCCCAGTGGAAGGAAAAAAGAGAAAAGCTCTCCGGATTAGGGTATAGCCAGAAGAGGGCATCCCCTCCAAAAAAAAGGCAAAGTCTTTTCTCTCTCCACTTCATTTCATCAATCTCAATAATAATAATGTCTTTCGGTCTGGACGACGCGTACGGCTCTTCCTCGGAAGACGACGACGTAAAAGTCGTCGAGAAGAACGAAAAGAAGAAGAAGGAGGCTTATGCCGAAGAAGAGGTGCGCGTGGTGCAAAGCGGCGGCGCAACCTTGAACAAGAAACGTCCGCGAGAAGAAAAAGAAGAAGACAAAGAAGAAGAAATCGAAAACGCACCGGTGCTTTTCGAAACGCGTTTACCGCCACCTTTGGAAGAGGAAGAAAAGAGAAAGTCTGTCGCGAGAAAAAGATTTTTAAACAAGCAGCAGAAGAAGTTACTGATGAAGAGTAAAGGAAGAAGAAGAGAAGGAAGAGGTGACGACGAGGCTGAGGACGAGGAGAAGGACGACGACGACGAATTGCTGGAAGAAGAAGAGAGGAAAAGAAGAGACGTTTTAGCAAACGCGAAGAGAAACGGGGGCGGGTCTGGTCTAGGCATGTTCCTACCAAAACCAGCAGTAGCAGTGGATGCGGGAACGCTCGGTACTGGAGGCGATTTTCACGACGGTGGGGCATTTGGAGGTGGATTTGGAGGAGGAGGAGGAGGAACTCGCATAGACTTGCCCGGTGGAACGACGACGAAAAGAGCCGCCGCGGTAAAAACGCAAGACCGAGAACAAAACGAAACAACAACAACAACAGTAGCAGCAATTCCGACGATTCATCCCTCGCGGTTATACGAAGTAGACGACGATGGGAACTATATTCATCAAAAATTGATCGATTCTATGCAACAACAACAACATCCATCGACGGGAGGAAACGAGCAGGCGACAACTAAAGTTGAGAACAACAACATGAGTTTAGAAGATATGCTCGCAAAGTCCAACAAGATGGTTGAAATCACCCAAGATGACATACGAGGCTCGTATAATCCGTTATTGGCGAACGAGCGCGCAATTCAAAACACGAACGATATGGGTGGCTCGTTAGGGAAGGTTTCCGGAACGGCTCGAGCGAAGAATCAAGTGACTTCGTTAGTGCACGACGCGAGACAGGCAGAATTGAAACTAGCGCAACAACAAGGCATGCGCCACCGAACGATGGCAAAATCAAAGTACGGGTGGTAAGATGTGCACACCCACACGCGCAATAGAAATAGCTGAAGATAGATGTATTATTATTATTATCATTATTGTTCATTATTGCAAACAGCAAATGAGGCTTCTCGTTTAAAAGCTACCTTTTTGTTTTGTTTTATTTTTAACCTTGCAGCTGGTTTTCGATGATGGAAATAACCGTCTCCGCCGGTATCATCCCTTCTGTTCTCAACGCCGGCGACGCCGCATCTTTCGAAACGAAGACTATCGTGGGTAAACCTTCAATGCCAAGTTGCGTCGCTAACTCTGTCTCCTCATCCGTGTCCACTTTGATGCATCGCACCGCCTCGCCGAGTTGTTCCTTCACTTTTTCCAACTCTGCGGACATCAACACGCACGGACCGCACCACGTGGCGTAAAAATCAATCACAAGCGGTGTCGACCTGTCCGCCATGGCCACTTCCAACTGTTCGGCGTTCATTTTCTCCACTAATCCAGCTTTTACTATGACTGATAATGATCCGCTTCTTTTTTGTTGTTGTTGCTTAGTATTGCGACGAGTTTGGTGGAAAGAAGAAGGTTGTTGATGACGAAACGCGAATAATTTCGACGACGCGGGAGGACAAGGAGCGCGACGAGAAGATGACGACGACGAAGTGGACGCGTAATGCGTGGATACCCTGGATTGCATCATCGCTGTTGTTGTTGTTGTGTTGTTGTTGTTGTTGTTGAGTGTGTGTGTGTGTGTGTGTGTGTGTGTGTGTGTGTGTGTTGTGCGTTTTGTCTCTACACAAATTATTCGCTTTGTGAGTGAAGTTTGTGCGAAATGAAAAACCTCCTTTTCTTGTCAAAACGGCAAATAAAAATACAGACCAAAAACGCACATATAAAAAAAAGTTTGACCCGCCTTACACATATTTAAGTGAACGCCTTTACCACTCCTACTGCGCAAACGTTAAACAAAAACAACAGCACAGAATAGTGATGTCGTTCGCGACGAGAGTCATCGCCGTCGTCGACGCTTTGTTTCCTCGAACGAGCGTGAAAACCAAGCGCTATTTCGTGGAGAAGAAGAAGATATACACGACGACGACGACAAAAACGACGACACCAGCAAAAGAAGAAGAGGGGCTTTTTTTCGTTCAACCAAAACGAGAGGAAGACATGATGGTAGAGGAGGAAGATTTTTACGAACTCTCAGACGCTCTTCCACACAACAACAAACGAGAAGAAGAAGAAGACAAAGAAGAAACAAATACGATGATTGCCAGTAGCACAAACAGCGCGAAAATATCGTCGAGAACACGTCTGTCTTCCTCCTCCTCGTCTGCCTCAATCGTCACGCGTAAGAAGACTCTTCGCAACGCCGCGAAGAAAGTGAACACCAACAACATTCGTTTGTCGTCATCGACGTCGTCTGAGGAGCAACTAATCGCGAGTGAAAATATCTCCGATATGCCACCGTTAGAACTGGATGATAAAGGCATCGAACGCGTCAAGTTACAAAAAAATGGATGGGAAACGTACAAGTACCAAGATAAATTCGATTGCAACTACATCAGCGCCGGGAAGGAGAACACGGGACCGATTGTCGTTTTAGTCCACGGATTTGGTGCGCACTCTTACCACTGGAGATACCAGATCCCGTATTTAGCGAAGAAAGGCTATCGAGTGTACGCGTTGTGCATGCTCGGGTACGGATGGTCCTCAAAAGCGAGCGAAGAGCAGTATTGCATGGAATATTGGGGCGAACAAGTGTCTGATTTCGTGCGAACGATTGCGAAAGCGACGGAGACAGACAAAGCGTTCATCGCCGGGAACTCCATCGGCGCGTTGGCGGCGTTGTACGCGGCATCGAAAGGGGCACCGGAGAGGACTAAAGGTCTGTGCTTGGTCAACGCGGCGGGGAATTTCGAGCCGAACGCGGCGCCGGGCCCAGAAAAGAAAACAATGGCACAAAAGGCCGTAGGAACGGCGCAAGAAATGGAAGAGGCCGAGGAAAACAACACGTTGCAAGGCAAACTGCGGGTAGCGTTTGGGAAGTTAGCCGCGTATGGTATCTTTTATTTCACTAAGATTCGCATCAAAACGATTTTGAATCAAGTATACGATAATGATGTGGACGAGGATTTGGTTCGAAGCATTGCGATGGCTGCGGAAGATCCGGAAGCGAGAGAAACGTTTTACGCCATCTCGTTGGCCGGTTCTCGAACGCAAGTGAAACCGAGGGATTTATTAGAAAACTTGAACGCGCCGGTTATGTTGTTGTGGGGAGAAAACGATCCGTGGATGACGCCGACGAAAGCAGAAAGAATCATGGAGATTAAACCGAGCGCGACTTATTCTCCCGTGCCGGCTGGTCATTGCCCGCAAGACGATAATCCTACGGACAGTAACAACGCGTTCGTGAAGTGGGCGGAAACTGTGGCGTAAGAGACAAAAAAGAATTTTTCTTTAGAAAACCAATGCCGACAAGAGAGAGCACGCGCGCACGCGCGAGTATAATCAAAAGCGAATCAAAGCGTGTACATTAGAATAATAAGAAGGACGACGAAGAATGACAAAATTGTGTTGATTTATATTTTTATGCTTACGTTCTTAATATATCAAAAATCCTCTGTTTTACCATATATATGTCACACCCCCCCCCTTTTACTCTTACTCTTAATTTTATAGCTGCGGTTTGAATTTGTTCTTTCATCGATTATACATCAACAAGTTTACTTCGCGACAACTTCCGTCTCCGAAATCTTCTCGTAGAGCTCTCTCACCTTCAAGCCAACCAAAGTTTGGAAGAAACCGGTACCGTTGTTGGAGCCCGGGCCGTTTTGGTATTTCAACATTTGTTGCGTCAATTCACCGTAGAACTTGGTGGAAGTGTTGGACAACAAGGATTCAACGTAGATCAACTCCTCCAACTTGTCAAACTGACCGTCCATCTCTAAGACGGAGACTTCTTCTCCGTAGAAAGTGTCCGGGCCGTAGAAGAACTTGATGCCCGGGTACGAGCACGTCAACTTGCGGCCGCACGGGATCCAAGAGATCGTGGAACCTTCGTCGAACAAGTACGGGGTGTCAAAGAACTTGACGCCTTCCTTCATGATCATGCGCACTCTCAAGATTTTACCTTCGTTGTCATCCGGGATCAATTGCGTCGGCAAGACTTGGATGACGACATCCGCGAACTTCTTTTGCGGGTCAACAAAGGCATCGAAATCCGGCTTACGGGCTTCAATGGACGCCTTGATGGACTCCAAGGAGTGACCACGTTCGGCCATGTCTCTTTGGATCTTCCACGCGAACTTGACGTCGTCGGAGATGTCTAAGTAGATTTTGAAATCGTAGAAGTTTCTGACGCGGTCGTCAGCGAACGGGTGCAAGCCTTCCAAAATCAGAACTTTCGGGGAGACAATCTCTTCAGCCGGGTCAAAAACGCCAGTCACGTGGTTGTAAATCGGCTTTTGGACCGTTTTGCCTTCCTTCAAGGCTTTGACTTGTTCGTGCATCAAGTCAAAGTTTTGCTCTTTCAAGTTGAGCGCGGTCAAGCCAGATTCCTTACGGCCTTGACGGTCGTTCAAGTGGTAGTCATCCAAGCACAAGACGGTGGTGGTGTCCGAGATCAAAGTGTTGGAATCCGGGTTGCCCCCCTCAGGCGGGGAAGCCTTACCGCCGAACAAAGAAGTCATTCTTCTCATGAACGTGGATTTACCTGTTTGATTATTTAAAGATAAAGAGAGAGGTGCGTGAGCAAAAATTTGTTTGATATCTTCCCCTCCATCGACTTAATCATCTGTCTCTAATCTTTCAATATTGAGAGATTTAATGGGATAAAAAGAGAATATATCCGCGGAAAGTGCGACCAGATGCGAACGATGAATCTCGCATTCATCTGCGAATTCACGTAAAAGAATAGTACTATCACTTACCGCATCCAGAATCCGCGGCTAAGCCGATGATGACTGGTCCGTCAGCCTTGGCGTTCACGCGTAACGACGCTCTGGATTTCACTTGGTTGCGCGCGGAAGATTTCGCGGAAACCTTGGCGCCAACGAACGCGGATGATTGCAAGGAGAAGGCAGACATTTTAGATGAGATTTACTTAATGCAGTTTGTGGCTTAAAAGAGATTGGACAAATTCGTGTCGTGATGAACGCGAGTCGTTTTCTGATGAATGTGAGAGCAGTAATCGGATAAACGCAAACTCACTCGAGAGAGGAATAAGAGGAGAAAAACGAGCTTTTGGGTGTTTAGGGTATATGCGTTCGTTCTGCAAAAATTCTACTACTTTACACTACGTGCTATTATGTGGATTTGTTAAGGGCTACAAACTACGCATGCGAGCTGCGAGATTCGTGTTCACTCTCTTACTCTCTCTTTCTCTCTCTCTCTCTCTCTCTCTCTCTGGTGCTCTTCTTCCTCTCACAAGACGACGAACTCTTCTTTTTCTAATCAAAGTCCATCATTTCCAGCTCCCAAAAGGTGCTTCACTCGATTTAAAATGGAGTCCGCCGAAGGATCGTACGGATGATCCGGCGATGGAATCTCCAACACCGCTGGAATCGGTTCAGCGTACTCGTTCACTAAATATCTAATCTCGTTGGCCACAAATTGTGCGATTAATACCACCGCCATGTCTTCTCTCGTCGTAAAATCCTTGAACGCATCTTCCATCTCTCGTCTCGAGGTGTCTGGTTTTACAATCAGAAAGTTTGATTTTCGTCTCGCGTCCAAGTTTCCTATCCCGGCGAGGAGAAACCCGGTGACGGTATCCTCGTCTCCAATGACGGCTAACAGAGATCCCTCGGAAGATGATGCGGCGACGGCGGCGGCGTTGGACGCGGTGGCGGCAGACATTAGTAGTATTTATGTGTAATTTTTCTTCGTCTTCTTTGTCTTCTTTTTTGTGGGAGAAAATTGAAGGTCCCTCTAAAAAAAAAACGGCATATCAAAGAATACTCTTTAAACGAGTTTAACGCGTTTTTCGAAGAAGCGGAAATAATAATGGAGGAGGAGGACAAGGAACACGAAGAAGAAGAAGAAGAAGAAGAAGAAGAAGAAGAAGAAGAAGAAGAGACGACGATGGGGAAAAGCACGAGGACGATCATTAATAGTAACAATACTAAAATGGGAAACTGTCGAATGTGTGAAGAAGAGGAAACAACAACAGTTGGTGAAGGAAAATATCGCTGTCCGAAATGTCTCCTCATCTCGTGTTCGTTAAAGTGCATCAACAAACACAAAGAAAAGTTCAACTGCGATGGAAAACGAGACCGCTTTCAGTTTGTGAACTTGAAAGAGATGGAAGATAAACACGTGACTTCGGACTTTCGCTTTTTGGAGGAAGCGACGGAGGTTTTAGACCGAGCGAAGAGGAAACGAACGCTGATTAGTAGCAAGAACAAGAACGGACAGAACAACAACAACAACAACAATAATAATAATAATAAAAGGAAACGCAACAGTAACAACAAGAAGAGGAAAAACAACAAAACAAACAACAACAATGTAGAGTCAGAACCAACAACAAGAGTAGTCTCCTTCTCCGACCTTCGCGCTCGTACAACTCGGAGACTTCAAAGAAAGATCGAAATGCGAAATTAACTTCTTGATAGAGCGCACCGTCAATTTCATAATTTATATTCGCTCTCGCTTTATACATCGTTTTCAAGGCTTCGTATAAAATGCCCGCGGAGACGCACGAACAGACGAGCACTCGAGCAGAGTGTTCCAACTCACCGTACTTCACTGTTTTTGATTCAAAAAGACAGACCTTTCTCAGACGAGACAAAAAAACACCCCTACTGATGAACTGTGCGTATAAATGCGCATAAACGTCTCTTCTCTGTTAAAACGAACGCCGAGAGATGGTTCTTGCTTTTCATCTTCATCTTTTTTGTCCTCCTTTCGAAGTTTTGGCATCGTCGCTTCTTTAGCGGGGCGAAATTCTTCTTCTTCTTCTTCTCCTTCTTCTTCCAATGGGAAAATTGGTGGCTCCGCGAATTCTTGGAGAACGAGTGATGGAAGAAGAACGACCGCCGCGAGGACTGCTGTTTCGTGTTCTTCTTACTCGACGAACGCGTCGTCGTTAACATCGTCGTCGTCCCAGTCGTCGTGGTTTTTACCGATCGTTGGAACAGTCGGGTTAACCTTTGGATGCGTGACGCTCGGCATGGAGTATCAAAAAAGGACCGAGAAAGCGTTGAGACAAGCCTTGGGAGGAGGAGGAGGAGGAGAGACGCCAACCGAGGCCGCGCCGACATCGACGACGACGACGACACCGGCGAAAAATAAAGAAAAGAAGAAAGAGAAGAAAGAAGGCAGCTCTTCGTCGTCGTCGTCCTCGAACGGAGGAGTGAAATCCGAAGCTGATTTATTGTTCAATTTACACAACAAAGCGAGAACGGTGTTCGTCACTGGTTCCATAGACGACCGGTTATCGCGGCACAACTCGTGCATTTGAACAACGAGAATGCAAAGTTACCGATCGTGATGGTCATTGATTCAGATGGGGGTGTCGTGACGAGCGGGTACGCGATATTAGATACCATGAAAGCGCTGGATGCGCCGGTAGTAACGTACGCGGTTGGGCACGCGGAGTCGATGGCGGCGATACTGTTAGCGGCTGGGGAAAAAGGAAGAAGATTTTGTGCCCCAAACGCTCGGATTATGATTCATCAGCCGCATCATTCGATGAGCGGAATGACGAGTGACATATTAATTAAAGCGACAAAAGCGGAGGAGACGAGAAATGCTTTGACCATGTCGTTGGTGGAGACGACGGGGCGCACGTTTGAGGAGGTAGAGAAGGCTTTAGATAGGAACACGTATCTGTTCGCCGAGAGCGCGAAACAGTTCGGCATCGTAGATCGAGTGTGCGTGAATTGGAAAGATTTGACGACTGAGGAAGAGAAGGAAGCGACAACAGTTAAAAAAAAACGGAGAAGGAGAGAAAGAGAAGAGTGTAGCAACCGTTACTTCCTCGCGCGTGAGCGGAGGGAGAGGAATAGGACAACAACAAGAACAACAAAAGAAAGTAGACGAGACGGAGAAGAAGACAGACGCGACGACGACGGAGACAAAAAAAAAATAGAAATTGTTATAGTGAATAGGGGTGTTTTTAACTATGTATTACCTACTGTAGGTACACGGGCTACTTACTACTTAGTATGCATCGCCATCCCTTGCTCTTTGGACATTTCGCAGACAATTAAAATCCGTCCTTAAAAAATAGCGATTTGAAAGGCCCATCTTTTTCAAAAAAAAAACAGAGCACTCGCATGCGCTCTCAAAACAGCACTAAAACGACCATTCCAAACGCGCTATGATATAGAATTAAAATCGGTAAAAAGTAGTCAAACACGGACTAATGAGCAGGGAGACATCGTAACCGCGAGATTTTGTTCATTGGTATCAAACTCGCTCTTTTCGACGTGCGTCAAAAAGCGGTAGGGGATTTTTATAGGCAGAATCTTAACACCCTGATTGTGGTAGGTGTTACGCGTTTCTCGTTTACACATCGGATACGCTTTGCTTTTAGCAAACAGTGGCAAAGCAGTGTGGAATGATATGTGGTTGTTCTGATACGGAAGGTTTTGTTCTAATCGATTCGGTCTGCTGGATGAAATCGTCCGCGAGCGCGTGTCGAGAATTATCCAAAAAGTTTTTTTTCGTCGCTAGAAGGGGATATTCTGAAAATCGAGAAAAATGAGAAAAAATAATCGCGCGAAAATGATCACCATGCGCGCAATAGAACGATCTAACGCGCGAAGATGATTGATTCAGAAAGGTATTACCTTTTTTACGGTTATGTGACGATTTGAAACGATTAGTCTACTTTTTTCCGCGACTAAATGCCATCATTCGTTGTTTGCGTCTTTCACGTCAAAGACGTACTCGAACGCAGACATGTCGGATCGAACATTTATGGGAACAGAAGCCGTTTATGTATAGCCCTTCTACTTCTACTTCTGCTAGAAATGTATTTCCCTTCTACTAGAACCAATTGAACTCGCATTACAGCTACTTGCTTTAGTTCGTGTCGATTTACTATAGCTTTGCGATTATTCTTCTTCTATTACGGATGCGGCGGCGGCGGGGAGAACGTTCGTGGTCAATCATGAAAGAAATGTCTGTGTTTGTGTGTGTGTGTATGTGTTTACAACTTACAACTAATGCTTTCTCTTCTTGGCTTGGCACCCGCGCCCATCTTGACACGTATATTTGCCCTCGATGGGATTTTTAGTTTCCGGATCAATGAACGCGCAACGACAACCGCGCGGAAGCGGTCTGCCACATCCTTCGTTGCAGCACTTCGGGAGTTCGTCTCTGGATTTTTTTCGGCACCCATACTCATCTTGACACGTATATTTGCCCTCGATGACGCAACGATGACCGCGCGGAAGCGGTCTGCCACATCCTTCGTTGCAGCACTTCGGACGTTCGTCTCCGTATTTTTTCACGATGATTTTGATCGGCACAGCGAAAATCTCTACGCGCGAAGAGACGGGCAAACGCTTTTCGGACATCATCATGCATGATGCGTCCCCGGTGCTACTGCCGCCAACGGCGCGATGATGCGCGGAAAAGCGCGCTCGCGGCTGCTGCTTTTGCACCAATCGAGAAGGACGCGAACCAAAAGACGGCGTTTCGCCGCTGCGATTGCCCGAGAACGTTTGAACGCGACTGTATCCCCCATCGTCGATATCGTCGTCCACGGATCCCGCGAAATCGGGAACAAAACGCCTCAACATCGCGAAAAGCCACCCGGCGAAAAGCCACATGCCGAAATTTCGAGCGATGATGGATGGATGAAAGTCAGCCATGTACAGCGGGAACGTCTTCTCGAATTGGCGAGGCGATACGACACCGGTATTGACCACGGCGTCATACAACGCCTTCGAGCCTTTTACGCTATCGATCGTAAATGAAAACAATGGAACGACTTTTCTCACCTTCTCGGTGATGTCTGCCAAAATCGTGTACATTTTTCGCAAACAAAATGCCGTCTGCTGAGCGTTCAAGTCGCAAAACGTGGGCTTTGCGCCTTTCAAGCTCTTATAGTGCTCTTCGGCCGAAAGTCGATCTTTTGCCTTCTCGCCTCGACGGTGGCGTTTGGTCGCCATGTTCGGGAACATGTTAGTCGAGAGAACGATCAACTTCGTCGCGTTCGTCGTAGTATTCCTCGTCCCGCCTAGCATATCGAAAAAAGTTCGGTGCTTCGCTTCGAGGCCACGCGCCGTCGACCCGGTGTACGCCGCGCCGCCGGAGCAGTTTCTGCACAAACCCTTGCCCTCCGGCACGAGTTGTTGCACGCAGAGCGAAACATTCACAGCAACCACAGTTTCGCCTCTTTCGATTTCACCGCGAATCGTCTCGAGTACTTCATCGTTGACTGTTTGCAACACCGAGCCGCGTCCGACGATGGTTCCAGAGTCCATTTCCAATTCGTATACGAACAGCGACACTTTGCCATGCTTCTCGGCAATGAAGATTGGCTCGGTATCAGTCCCGCAAAAGAAATCTTTCTCAATGATACCATTTGAGACTTTCTCCTCAAATGTCTCCGTATACTCAAATGCGGCGTCGAAAATTGCACGGCCCTCCTTTCCCGACAGTGCCGCCGCCGGAAAAACGCTCGCCTGCGTATTCGCGCGCAAAGGTTCTGGTATAGCCTCTTCCGGAATCTCGAATTCAAATTCGTCCTCGTCCTCGTCCTCGTCGCTGACGTCCTCGTTCTCGTCAATCACCTCAACCTCGGCTTCTATTTGAGCTACGGCCTCCCTCTCCGCTTCTTGCATCCCCGTTATCTCCCTCTCCTTCCCATTCTTAAACAACTGGAATCCATCGCTGTTCCATCTCCCCGCTGAAGCAACCGCCTTCTCGCGTTTTTCCTTCCGTTCGCGAGACTCTTCAGCGAAACCAGACGTAAAGTCATCCACGGCGCCCATCATTTGCGTCGCTCCTTGCGTCATCATCGATACCATCCTCGTCGTCGTCGTCGTCGTCTTCGCCGCTTTAGAACTACTCTCGTCGACCATCTTCTTCTCCTCCTCGTTTTCTTCCGGTCGCATCGACGTCTCCAAAGAAGAATTAAAGAAACGTTCGATGCCTATCTTTCCAACCGTTTGTTTCTTTTTATTCCTCGCGTCATCAGAAGAAAGAGTAGACGACGGTCTCTTCTTCTCCTTGTTGTTGTTGTTGTTGTTATTATTATTATTATTATTCGTTCCGGCGTCGTCACCTTCGGGTGATGAAGAAGAGAACAAAAAAATAACTTCATCATCATCGTGTTGCTGCGGCGGCGGCGGCGGCGGCGGCGGTGGCGTCAAAACGGAACCATTCCCACCTGTGTTGTGTTTTGTAAGAGGTTATTCATAAGAAAAGGCGTCGTCAAGAAGACGCGATGACGACGACGATGATTTTACATTTCTTCTTCTTTTTTTTGAAGCGAGTTTTGGCGACGACCCCTCGACGACGACGACCAACGTTCGAACGAAAACAAACAAAAGCAAAAACTAAAGCAGTCGTCGCAAAACAACGAACGATGCGAACGTCGAAAACTCAACGACGCGCGCGCGAACTCTTTTTCGTACTCTTTACGCTCGAAGATGAAGGTTTGAAAAGCAACCACATCAAAAGACGAGCGTATTTAGAAGAAGAAGAAGAAGAAGAAGAAGAAGAAGAAGAAGAATTCCACATGCAGGAGATGCCGTTTGAAATCTCTCGTCGAGTCGCGATTAAGAAACGTCGCGAAGTCGACGTCGCGAACAAAGAAACAAGCAAAGAACCGCGAAAAACGTACCGTCGTTACCTTTCTCATGTGTTTCTTCGTCGCTTTCCCCAGTTAAATCGAAGTAGTCAATAGACGCCATGGGGTTACTATTCGCGTGAGCGGCTTTATTTTTGTGAAGAAGAAGAAGAAGAAGTGAAGAAGAAGTTTGAATTCAAAATATCAAAATACGCGAAAAATCTTCGTCGAGAACAACTCTCAACTCGAGAACACTTGAACTTCTGAATGAGAGACAAAATGAGCAGCTGCACAGTCAAAATTTACAAAAAGTCAAAACATTTCTCATAAAACGCCAAACACTCTGTTTGTTACCACACCTCTTTCATCACGGATGCACACGCTCGCAACGCCGCACGACATCTCGAGAAGAAGTTCTCGTCCATGGCAAACCGCACGTATACTTTCAACGTCCTAGGCATCGCGTACATCGGCAAGCACTTCCACTTATGCGGCAGAGAAGGCACGGAAAATCCATTTGGAGTATTTGTCAAACGTTTGGCCTCTGAACTTGATTTTCAACAAGATGTTAACGGAGTATTATGCGTTGACCCGGGAAGGTTTCTGAATCCAGTGGTTGAGATTCTCTGTCGAATGACGGAAAGTCCTTTACCTGAGGAAGAAGAGAGACATGATTATTTGAATTTATTTATGTTACAACAACACAGTAAAGAACCAAAGGTAAAGAACCAAAGGTCTGCTTTTTCATCACGTCAACTCTTGAACTTTTACAATAGCCGTTCCGCTCAACTTTTGAATGATAACCACGCGATCGCCTATGACTAATCCCGCTTTCTTCTTTGCAAAATCAAACACCATTTGTAAAAGCGAATTCGCTTCGGAGTTTTGCGGGTTGGCTAACATCGGGACGATACCTCGGGCGAGTAAAGCGCCTCGCGCGTCAGATTCGCCTTCTAACACCCATCGAATAGAGTCTTGACGCAAATGAGGAATGACTAAGGAGACTACCGGCATTGGCGCGCGATATTTGGACACCATTCGCGCGGTTTCCCCGGTTCGCGTAAACACGACAATCAGTTTTGCACCGACTTTGGTTCCCGCACGAACCGCCGAGGACGCCAACGCTTCGGCTTGCGACACTTCTCCAGCTTCAATTTTTCGTTGCGAAATCTGCGCGTTGTAAAACGATTCGTGGTCGTAAAAGCGCTCGGCTTCGCGACATATCTTACGAACCATGGCAACTGTTTCCGAGGCAAAGTTACCTCGGAGCGTTTCGGCGCCTAAAAGCAACGCGTCCGCGCCGTCTAAAACGGCGTTGGCGACATCCGTCGCTTCCGCTCGCGTCGGTCTCGGCGCTTCTGCCATCGTGTCCACCAATCGAGCGACGATGGCGTGTTTTCCAGCGTAGTTACACCGCGCTAATATCATCTTCTGTAAGATAAACACTTTTTCAGCGGGCAATTCGGTTCCTAAGTTCCCTCTCGAAATAATCACTCCGTCCGCTTCTTGAATGATCTCGTCGATGTTTTTCAACGCCGAAGCGCGTTCAATTTTGGCGCAAATCTTCGTGTGAAACGATTTGTGTTCGTCTAATATTTGTCTACATTTTCTAACATCCTCGGCGCTGTCCGTGAACGATAAGGAAATGAAATCGACGTTATTCTTCACCCCCCAATTGACGATGTCGTTTTCGTCGTGTCGGCTTATCGTCGGCAACTTCTCGCCGACGTTTGATATTTGTACGGTTAACAAAACCCCTCGCATTAACGCGTCGTTATTGCACGTGCACACGATCTCTTTGTTTTCCAAATCAATACTTTCGACGGTTAAATAAACCGACGACGTTTCTGACCCGGTAAACAAATACTGCCCGATGAAAATTGAGTCGCCGACCGCAACTATTTCGCACAACGAATCGCAGTTCACCACCGGAAAAAACTCCGACGTGGCCACCATCTTCTTCTGATCTTCTCGATCGTTGCACACCGACAGCACGACTTTATTGCCTTTCTTCATTTCCAATGGCGTTTTCGGGGCGTCTTTATCGAAGGAAGACACGTCCTCCGCGGCTAACCGAACAGCCACTTCACTCCCGAACGTATCCAACATCGTCGCGCATAAAATTTTCGTATTCTTCATCGCTTGTCGCAGATTCATCAGCGTTTCCGTGTGATATTTGTGCGATCCCCAACTGAAATCAAATCGCGCGACGGACATCCCAGCTTCTAAGAGTTTCGATAACTCCTCCACCGTTCGCGATTTCACACCGATCGTGCAAATGACTTTCGTTAACGACGAAATCGTGTTCGATTTGTCGGTTTGTAATATGTGGGAGAGACCGATGTCGTCGATCGACTCCGTTCGATGAAACATTATTCTTTTTGAGTACGAGTATAGCTAGCGTGTATGTAGTCAACAATTGAGTGAGTGAGAAGTGAAGAAATAAAAAACTAAAAAGTCATCCAAAAAAAGTTCGTTATGTATTATGAATGTTGATGACGATGATGAAGTATTTATTATCAGTAACAGAACGAGAGAGAGATCCGGTTTAACGCGTTTTTTTAAATACCACCACTCGTCGTCGTCGTCGTATTCGTGTGTGTTCTGTGTTCTGGACGAGACGTATTACCGCCAAACGCATCGAATACAAAAGTATGCCGTGAAGATGAAGAGGAATAAAAACAGAAGAGTCGTTTTCTCGTCAGATTTCCACGGAAACTTAAATATGCTCGAGACGTTTCTTTCCTACTCTGTGAACGACCTGGACGGCGATTATATCATTTTAGGAGGCGATATAGGTCCTCGAGGCGAAAGTGCAGGAGACAAAGAGACGGTGGAATATCATCACGGAGAGATGATGAAGCAAAAGAGATGGTTTCAAGAACAGTTTTGCGAGTTGGTTGAGAAATATTTTCCTCAGCAAGGGGAGGAGGAGAAGCAAAAGAGGAAGAGAAAATTGTTCATTGTTCTCGGTAACAGCGATTGGCAAGTAAACGAAGCCGTTCTGAAACAAAAGTTTTCTTTTCCGTTAGAAAACGATTCGGTAAAAGTCTGTTCTGGATTGGGCGACGTGTTCGTGGAAGACGAGTGCGTGGAGTTCGTGTTCACCGCTCTCGTCGTCGCCTCGAATCACCGAAAAAAGGATTGGGAGAGAAAAGATGTAGACGCAGAAAACGTTCCCGAGAAGAATCAAAGAGCCGGGTTTATATCACGGTATAACGAAGAACGAGAAGAATACGAAGTGGAGAAATATGCGGGGGTGAACGATGCGTGTACGAGACCGACGATTGCAAAAACATTAGCGGCTTTGCAACCAAAAATGGCTCCGTTAGAAAATTCTTCTTGTTTGACGAAAGTGTGGGTCAATCACGGTCCTCCGTTTGATACAATTGGTGATTTAACTCACAGAAACGAGAGAGTTGGTTCAAAAGCATTGAGAAATTTCATAGCAGAGAGAATGCCCGATATTACTTTACACGGGCACATCCACGAATCCGTTAAGGAGCACGGCAACGAAGCGTTCACTTCGAGGATAAAAAATACACTCGTCGCTTCCTCGGGAAACGATTTCATGAGCGACGTTTGTCACGGCATCTTCTTTGAAACGAACGATATCGCAGGAACCGTCTCACGATTCGAAGTTGAAGTCAAAGAGAGTAAGAGTACCTAGGTATGTAAACCTGTAGTTTTAATTTTTTTCAGCCGCGAGATAGATGAAAAAGTCGAATGAAAGTACAAGCCAGCCACACAAAAAAAGCAAAAAAGCACACAGCCGCCATCATCATAAATTTCTACCTTCCTCTCTTTCTTATTATATACGCACACCACACACGCGCGCGCGAAAACGAGAAAAAAGAAACTCTAAACTCCAACACCACCATAATAATCGTTGAAAAGCTGTTCTTCTCGTCCGTCGTCATCATTGAATAGAGTAACAATGGGTAAGAGTTCGAAAAAAGACAAATCCTCCAAAAAGGACAAGAAGAAAGAAAGCGCCTCCTCTGGTAAAAAAGAGAAACGGAAAGAGCGAGAGAAGGAAGACGATGACGACGAAAAGAGACCGACAAAGATAAAAGCGTTGACCATGATGGATGGGCAAAACTCCGACGGCGACGACGACGGAGGTGGGTACAACTCGGACGAGGTTCCGAATCGAATGGACGCGCGAACGCCAAATCCTTTGGCGTTGGAGAATTTCAGCCTCTCCCCGGAGGTTGTCAGCGCTCTTCAGAAAAAAGGTATCGACGCGTTGTTCGCGATACAGGCGCAAACTTTAGACACGGCGCTGAGTGGGAAAGATATCGTTGGAAGAGCGAGAACTGGATGCGGGAAAACCTTGGCGTTCGTGTTGCCTATCGTCGAACAGATTAACAAATCCGACCCGACGCCGGCGAGCGGAAGGAGGTTACAAGGACGACGGCCGGTGGTGTGCGTTTTGTGCCCGACGAGAGAGCTTGCGAAACAAGTCGGCGCAGATTTTGATTGGGTCGGACAAGCGTTTAATTTGAAAACCGTGTGCGTTTACGGTGGTGCGCCGTACAGAGATCAAGAGCAAGGTTTACGAAGCGGGTGCGACATTATCGTCGGCACGCCGGGAAGAGTGAAGGACCATTTGGATAGGAAAAATTTGAAGTTTGACAATTTGAAGTTTCGAGTGTTGGACGAAGCGGACGAGATGTTGAATATGGGTTTTGTCGACGACGTGGAAACAATTTTGAAAGTTTCTGGAGATATTCAAACCTTATTGTTTTCGGCGACTTTGCCTCCGTGGGTGAAGGATATTGCCAAACGGTTCTTGAAGAAAGATTACGCGACGATCGATTTAGTCGGCAACGAAAAACAAAAAGCGAGCGGTCAAGTGCAACACTTGTTGTTGCCATGTCAGTGGCAAGAGCGTGTGTCGTTGATTCCAGATTTAATTCGTGCAAAAGCGCCGACTGGAGGGAGATGTATTTTATTCTGCGACACGAAGAGAGATTGCACGGAACTGTGCGACGCTCTGCAATCGAGTTTGGAAAAAGGCGCCAAGGCTTTACACGGCGACATCGCGCAAAACAACAGAGAAGTTGTTTTGCAAGGCTTTCGTGATAACAAATTCCAGGTTTTAGTTGCCACGGACGTTGCGGCGAGAGGTTTGGATATTTCCGGAGTCGAGCTTGTCATTCAGTGCGAACCTCCGAAAGATCCAGAAACATACATTCATCGCTCGGGACGAACCGGACGCGCTGGAGCGACTGGAATCTGCGTGACGCTGCTCACGCCGAGAAACGAATGGGCTATTCCGAATATCGAGCGAAAAGGTGGCTTCCGATTCGTGCGAATCGGACCGCCGCAACCGGCGGAGATGGCGAAAGCTGCGGCAAAAATTGTCTGCGAAAAAGTTCGAGCTGTGCACAAAGGCGCGGCGAAGCTCTTCATGCAAGCGGCGAGAGATTTGTTAGAGGAAGGCGATGACCACGACGAAGGCAGAGACGCGGTTGAAGTTCTTGCGATGGCATTAGCACATGCGTGTGGACACGGTGAGTTGCGACAACGCTCGCTTTTAACCTCGACGGCGGGGAGCACGACGTTGATTTTATCCGCCGGCGGCACCGAAATCCGAACGCCGACGTATGTGTGGAATTTTTTGAAACAGAGATTACCGGAGAATGAAGTTCAAATCAATCGTTTGACGTTATCTCAGGACAATTTAAAAGCCGTTTTTGACGTCCCAGCAAAGTTGGCGGATAAGTATTGCGGGTTGAGTGAGAATTCTAGCGGGAGAAGCGCGATTACCATCGAAGTGTGCGAAGAGCTTCCTGAATTGAGTCAACGTCCTCAAGGATTTGGAAGCGGCGGTGGAGGCGGAGGTAGAGGAGGGGGTGGCCGAGGATACGGCGGCAGAGGTGGAGGCAGTCGCTCACCGGGCGGCGGTGGGAGATTTGGTGGAGGCCGAGGTGGAGGTGGAAGAGGTGGAGGTGGAAGAGGTGGTGGACGCTTCGGAGGACGTTTTGGAGGACGTAAATAATACCTTAGGTACAATGTAGCACAGATTATTTATTATTTTAGATCCACGTATTCATCATCGAGTGTTAAACAAAACTATTATTATTTCTTATAAAAGTCTTCAATCGAGGTTGAGTATTTTTGCATCACGAGCTCTGACTTTACCTTCCTGGCGCAATCAGTGGCCACGCCGACGAGAATCAACAAACTCGTCCCGGCGAAACCTCTGAAGGTTTGCAACCCGGTGAGTTTCTCGACTCCGCCCGGTGTCAACGCAAGGAAACCTAAAAAGAGGGAACCAAGCAAAGATAGCCTCTCTAACACTCTCGTAATGTACTCTCTCGTGTTTTTACCCGGTCGAACACCCGGGATGGACGCACCTTGTCTCTTCAACTGTTCCGCGACATCTTTCGGATCGAGCTGTAAAAACGTGTAGAAATAGTTGAAGAAACAGATCAAAGCTACGTTCACGGGTATGTACCCAGCACCACCAGGATAAATAAACTTCGCTACAGATGTAACGGCACCGTTATCAGTAAATCTCGCCAATGTTGCCGGTAACGCCATCAACGAAGAACTAAAAATAATCGGCATGACACCAGCGGAATTCACTTTGAACGGCAAGTACGACGATTTCGATAATCCAGCGCCTTGCGAGTTGAACTTTGTCGAGTATTGCATGGGAATTTTACGCTCGGCTTCTTGAACGTACACTACGCCGAGCGTCGAAAGTAAGAATGCACCGAAGAACACGGCTAAGGTAAATGCTCCGTTCCCATCCGTTTTACTTTGTTCAACCGTTTGACCAATCGAGGAAGGCAACGACGAGACGATATTGGCGAAAATCAAAAGTGACGTCCCGTTACCCAACTTCAACTCGTTTAAAACTTCACCGATATACATTAGAATCATTGCACCAGCTGTTAGAACTGCGGTTGATTCAGCTAACCACATGACGGAGAAATCGTCCACGTACGGTCGGACGTACAAGCACTGGCCTACGGCTTGGATCAACGCGAATGCGAGCGCCCCATATCTATTTTTTATAAGAAGAGAAATATACGGGTGAGCGTGCGTTTACATAGATTGGTGCGAAGAAACGAAAGAAGAGCATCGAATTGCATTCTCGTTTCTCTTTAGCCTCTTCGTGTTGCAGTAGTGTTCGCTCAATTCCGTTATTCTTTTCATGCGCCGGTGACGCTCAATCGAACGAGACCTAAAAGGTCACATCATCGCGAAAAACTACAGATTACTACACACTTTAACGGAGATCGAAAAGAATTCGTGCGAAAAAGTATTCCAATAATAATACGTACCGTTGATACTGCATAAACTGACGTCGCCCAGATTCACCCTCTTCCTTTTGGAGCTTTTGCAACTCTGGAAATACAGACGAAAGCAACTGAAAGATAATACTCGAGTTGATGAACGGCACGATACCGAGCGAGAAAATACCAAGCTTAGAAATAGACCCGCCGGTTAACGTATCCACGTAACTCATCACACCCCCAGTGTTCGAAAGTGACTCTGCAAACGCCGTTCTATCGACACCACTGATTGGAATGTACGCGCCAATTCTAGAGACGACGAGCAACGCAAGGATAGTCGCGACTTTTTGCGGAAGATCTCCAGAGAAGAAGTCCCCGAAGTTCCCATCGTCGTCACCACCGCTGGACGTCCCAAACGCGGACGTTTTCGTCGATTGTCTGCTACTGGTCGTGCGTTTGTTGCTACTCGTGTTTTCCGTCTTCTTGCTGTTTTTGTTGTTTTTGCTGCTGCTCTTTTTATTGCTCTTCGTTCTCATCATACCACCAAACCCAAAGAGGGAATCTTGCGCGCGCTCGTCAAAAGCAGAATGAGATGATGCCGATAATAACCCGAGCGGGTCCCAAGAGTCGAATGAAATTTGATCCCCCTTTTCCTTGAAATCTGCCGGTGTTCCCGTATACAAAGCGCTATGAATCACCACCCTGGAAGTTCGTCTAGTATTTTGCCGATGACGATGACTTCGACGAATTCTGGAAGACGACGAGGAGGAGGGGGTTGATGCACCCCGCATCGTCGTCGTTGTCCCAGAGGCAAACATGATTATCAGTGGCTTTGGTTGAGAGAGAGTGTGTGTGTGTGTAGAATGAATGAATCGAACTGATTGATTGATTGATTGATTGCCTCGTGTGAATATTATGAGCAACAATAATGGCGCAGTCGATGTGGGTTATCTTGTTTTTTCTTCGTCTCACCCACAAAAAGAAAAAAAAAGAGAAAGACAGCATTGGCTTCAAAGACAAGGAGAACACACACACACACACACAGACGGACGGACGGACGGACGGAAGCCAAGTCGCACGCGAATAATGAATTGTTGTTGCTCTTGTTTTCCTTCTTCTACTTCCTCCTTCTCCTCCTCTGCGGCGGCGGCGTCTCGAAGAAGAAGAAGAAGAAGAAGCACTCCTCCCAACAAAAAAGGCGTATCTAAAACAACTCACGATGACTTATTATTGATGTCTTCTTCTTCTTCTTCTTCTGTGCGAATACCAAAAGCAACGTCGTCGAATAACGACGAGCGCTCGTCGAGAGGAGACGCTCTGGGAGGGCAAGATTTCATCTACTCTCAAAAGTCTGGAGTGACGGAGGAGCTGTTCATGAATTCCGTGGACGCGGATATCGCCACCGGAGAAATGCGAGTGAACGAGTTTAAAGAGATGAAATCGATAAACGCGGACGATTTTACGGTTCCTGAACGACTTTTAGAAAGGATAGGGACGTTTTTAACCAAAAACTATTTGATGCATTATCAAGCGAAAACATTTATGGAAAAAAGGACGATAGTGTCTCCTCTCGTGCTAGGCATATGGGGTGGTAAAGGGTGCGGCAAAAGCTTTAACGTAGAGTTAGCGTGCGCAAAGTTAGGCGTGTTACCGATAGTCACGTCGGCGGGAGAGCTCGAGGACGCCACCGCGGGAGAGCCCGGAAAACTTCTCAGAAGACGGTACCTCGCGGCGGGAAAGATGACGAGAGAAACGGGCGTGCCGACGTGTTTGATTATTAATGATATCGATGCCGGCGTCGGTCGGTTTAAGCACACGACGTCCTCAACGGTAAACAATCAAATCGTGCAAGGAACTTTGATGAACATCGCGGATAATCCCACGAACGTTTACGAAGATACGAGCATCGTAGGCAATCGCGCGAGCGTTCCGAGAGTACCCATTATTGTCACTGGGAACGATTTTAGTCGACTTTATGCACCTTTAGCGAGAGATGGGCGAATGGACAAATTCTTTTGGGAACCGTCGCAAGAGGAAATCGTCGGTATCATGACGCCTATTTTCGCGCAACATGGATTAGACAAACGAGATACCGAAAAATTACTCTCTCACTTTCCAAACCAACCTTTGGATTTTTTTTCAGCGGTGAGAAATCGTGCAATCGACGCGTTCGTGTTGGATTTTTGCGTAGAGAACGAGATGGCGTTTACGAGCGCGTTACTAGATGCAAATAAGTCGTCTTCTCAAAGTAAAGTGAGCGAACGAACGGTTTCGTACGAGACGTTTTTATCGGCGGCGCGATACGTTCAGAACGAACAACAAAACGTGAACAATTTGCAATTATCTCGCGAATATTTGGCGAACTGGGTAAATGAAGAGGATATAACTAATGCATCACCACCGTCGCCGCCGCCGGAACGGTTACCTGATAGAGTTGTTGACGATGAGAAATCAAAGGCGTTATTCGAAGCGGCGAAAAAGAAAATGTTGGAAGGAAAATCGACGCTAAGCATCAAACAAGTTGTTAAATTTATCGACACGGAAGAAACCGACACTGACGATGGATTACCATGGGAAACAATCAACATTAACAGAGCTTATCAAATTATGTATGAAAAAGCGATGGAGGGAGAGAGAGTGGTTACGATTGACGCCAGGCCGGTGAAGGATTTCAATCGCGAGACTTGCAAGGGCGCATTAAGCTTTCCGGCGGCGATACGCAAAGGAGGCTTGAGCGACTTTGTAGACGAACCAGACGTGGAAGAGTGCGTAAAGAAAGTAAAAGACAAAGTACCCGAGGAGACGCACATCATCGTGCTGTTAGACGATAATGGAAATGAGTACGAAACTTTATTTCTCGAAGCGCTGTCGAAGGAATACGGTGGAGATTTAGTGAAAATAATCGAAGGCGGGTTGCCAAACTATTTCAAGCACTTCACGCCAAAAGGAACGCGAAGACCTCGATATGTAGGGTACGGCCAAGATAACGAAGAAACCATGTGGACTGGAAGTAATTAACAACTATTTAGAGGCACCGTAGGGACTCTTAGTATTTAAAATTAGATATTTAGCAGAAATAGGATGCAAGCACAGAATTACAAATCAGCGAGCGCCTTCTTTGGCTTTTGCTTCACCGCGCGCGGTACGAAGCCTAATCCACCTCGACCAGCCGAAGAAGGAGGCGCATTTCCTCTTCCTCTACCACCACCTCTACCACTGCTACCGGGAAAGGAGGGAGGCGGGCGAGATTTGGCAATACTCAACGCCCGTCCTTTCAACGCTTCACCATCGCGCATGATTGCAGCGAGTAAATCGTGTTCACTCGCAAAATCCACGTAAGCGATACCTTTGGATCGACCGGTGTGCCGATCTTTTATCACTCTCGCTTTCACCGTCCCTTCTTCCTTGATGTCAAAAAACTTGACGAGTTCCTCCTCCGTTATGCTAAAATCAAGATTCTTAACGAAAGAAGTTTGCTGATCTCGGTCGGGATATAGCTCTTTTATAACTTCTTCCCGTGGTTTCTCTGATCGCGGAACAAAAGATGACGTTGGAATGTGGCTTTTCGAGTCGTCGCGTGTCTTGGTCCGTTTATTCTTTTCACCATCCGTAGCGTTGTCCTTGTCGTCATCGTCGGCGGCGGCGAATTCACCGTCTTCCTGTTCGTTGTTGCGTTTTCGCGCAATCTGGCCTTCTCTGCGCATGCGCTTGATGTCTTCAGCCGAGGCGGGAGGTTCGCACGCTTTTTCGAAATCAATCAAATGTAGCTCAGATTTTACCTTCTCGTACGAGCTCGGAAAGGAGTCCTCAGAGGTTTCCAGAAAACTACGCCAGGAAGTGCACAAGTCCCGGGTAATCAACAATTTCGTATCATCTTTCGCTCTACCCTTCACAGCTCGAGAGAGTTTGTTGCGCTTACTGAACGCGAATTCGTACGCTCGATTTGCCAGTTGTGGGTCGCTCGATTCAAAATATCTGGCGCGCTGCAAGTGCGCCTCGAGATAGTCGCCATAGATCTTTTCATTTTCCACGAGGAAAAATTTCCAAACCGTCTCTGGATTTGCGTGGCGTTGCGCCCAATATCTCGCTAACTTCATCTCTGGGTCGATGCGTATTCTGTTCGGAAATTGTGCTACTAAAATTGCGTGCATGTTGCTCAGCAAGTTGTTAGTATCGTCTGATTTTTTGTCTTTCCATTTCGCTCGCAAAAACGCGAGAGCGACATCGTTGGCCACTTTGAAAGTTGTTAAGCTCGAGTTTTCTAAGAGATTCGCAAAGGCTTCAGTTGTCACGTTAACATTTACCGTTTGTATATCGCTATCATCTGCGGAAGAGTCAATCTGTTCAATTAAGAGCTCGAACGATGACGGACACGCTCTGAGTGCTCGATGCAAAATATCAATTTTAGAAGAAGAAAATTCCATCGCATACTCTATCCATAAGCACACCACGTACGGGTTTTTCAGTAGTGCTCGCTCGTATAGTGATTGGACGAACTCGTTCAAGCCTTTGTTCTTTTCTCTCTTGTGCAAGGTTTTCTCCATCGCAATGTATGAGCGATACGCGCGCAAATTCGCTTTTGGATCCGATTTTTGTGTGGTGATATTTTTGCTTGCGGTTTCTTCTATTTTGTCCTCGAACGCTTTCCTCAAATCTCTCCGTTTACGCCCAACCTCGTACGCTTTCGTGTATGAGCCGAGCTCGTCTCTATTTTCTACTCCAGCTATTATTTTTTCTTTCAACTCGTCCAACTTTTCCAAAGGCGTCTCCAGCGCTCGCGTCGACACCATTTGAATGCGATTCTTCTTTTGCGAGGAATCATTCTGCGAGCATTCGAACGCTCTATACGCGAGCCAAAACGCGTCGCCTCGTTTGTAGTCCTTCGCTACAATCTTACAGCTTCTCTCGTAAAATTGGCGTCTGTCCTCTTCCGTATCTTCGCTCGTTTTCGCCACCGAAAAAGACAAGTATTTCAGCCAAACCGGCACGCTCGCTGGGAGCGTGGCCGTGGCTCTTTCAAACAGCTCTTGAACGCGCACTTCCATTTCTTTTCTCTTTTTCCCAGACGCGCACTCATACAACTCTTTTGTTTTATCGTCCAACCAACTCAACCACTGCTCTTCGCTCAAGTTGAACTTTCGGTCAAACGCAACTCTCGACTCTTCTAAACGTTCCTTCAATTTTGCTTGACGAAGTTTGAGTAAAAGCTTCGCGTGCGCGCCGTAATCCTTTCCTTTACTCGCCTCTACTTTATTTTCTAAAGCCATGACTTCGTCTAACAAAGTGTCGTCAATGTCGTTATCGTCGTCGTCGTCGACGTCGGGATCATCATCTTCATCCATATCATCGTCCGAATCGTCTTCCGAATCCGATAAATCTTCACCAGCCTCCGAATCGTCGTCGTCGTTTTTGTTGTTGTTGTTTTTGTTGTTGTCTGCATCCATTCTATCGTCATCAACTTCTGCAGATAATGGTGCTACTTCTTTCACATCATCAGCAGCAGCAGATGCCGCGGTTGGCGCTTTCTTACGACGCGGTGGCATTGTTTTCCCTTGTAAAAGAGTAAAAAGAAAGAGAAGCGTGGTTCTAACGAACCAAATGTGAAGTGAGGACAGCCTTCAAATGAGCAAATGAAGACAGGAAAACGAAGTCAGCAAGTCAAAATAATTCACATCTGGCGCCGCTAACGAACTATTGTGTTGTTATTTTACAAAGATGACTCTAATATAATTTTCTATAATTTTCTACTTACACGTATCCTGAACCTTTACACGTCTTGCAAAGAATCATACCTGCTCCTTTGCAACCGGTGCACTCCATCGGAGACCGTCGCGTTAAACCGAGCACCGAGTCGTCGCGTCGATCTTTCTTCGTAATTTCAATCGGCGTTTCTCTCCTTCCCGTGGCATTGCAAAATATACACGCCTCGCCTCCCGAAGTTGCACACGATGGACAAGGTTTTGGTTCAGATTTTAAGCCTTGCACGATAGCGAGACCTCCGAATAGAATAGAGGTTGCGACGACTGATATCGCTTGGTTGGTCTCCTCGGTACCCATAGAAGATGGGTCGATGATAGAATGCGTCTTTATCAAAGACCGATGGTTTTGACTGTTTCGAGAGACAACATTTGGTTTAGTATTGATTCTCGTATCTTTTGCGCGCGATGTCGAGCATGCGTTACAGCTTCTTGCGATCATCGCTCTCGATTTTAACTAACGTCCCTGTATTTTCGATTTAAGTTTTCAAATGTGCGTAAGTTTAGAGAAAGAAGTCACAAGGAAACAACAACGACAACAATACCATGAAATATGTCAGACAAATGCCTCGATTGTCAATCAGGTGTTGCACGAATGCAACCTTCAGAGCGTGAAAACCACACTCACGAAGGATCAGATTCGTCATCTAATTATATTTCTGTCATCATCCATATTTATATGTGCGTTGTTGTCTTTTGTTGTAGGTTTCGAACGAAAAAATATCGTTCGGATGGTAAGGATGCCGCGCGCATCACGAATGTCTAACGCGTTTCCAGCTGTCCGATCGGCTGTTTGCTCTTCCTACTCACCCAAGGTACCATTCACTACCCGTAAAAGAACGGGTTCAAGGTACTCTGACACTGTGAGAGGATATGGGACGAAAAGTACGACGACGACGACGACGACGTTAGAAAGAAAGAAAGAAAGAGAAGAGAAGAGAAAGAATAACACATTTTTCCCAACGAAAAGAGAGAAACCAGGAGCGTTCAGACGTCATTAATGAAAACAACGCGTAATCCACCAAGTTCTTCATCGCAAAGCTCTGAAGCAGAACTGGCGTTTTGTGGTGATATCATCCTTACGCCTCTTTTTTTCTTCTCGTTATTTTTGTTCTCTTTCCTTCCCTCTCTCTCTGTCTTTTCTCATCCACGTGACGAACACTCCCCTATCCCTCTTTATTCAGCAAAGGATACAAGTAACGACGACGACGACAACAGACAGACGCAGACAGACAGACAAACAAACAAACAAACACACCACGCTGCGCTGCGCGATATGGTACGCGCTCAAAACGGACGTACCTTGTTTCGTTTCTTTTTCTATATATTTTCTACCGCGTCGTTGGTAAAAATCGGCGGAGGATCGGTCTTACTTAATCTCTCTCTCTTTCTTTTCTTCTCTCTCTCTCTCTTTCCTCCAAGGGCGGGAAGTACGAAAATGAAGAAGACGCCAAGCGAGGAGAATTCGCTCCCTCTCCCTCTCGTCTGTGTGTGTGTGTGTGTTTAAAAAATTTGACGCTCTCTGAGTGTGCGCTTCTTATTAAGAAAGAAGGAGATGAAGATGTGAAGAAGAAGAAGGAGAACAAAGAGAAGTTTTCGCTTTTTTCGCTCAGACTGTCAGACATGTCAGAACCAAAAAGAACGAAAGAATAAATAACGCCTTCAGAATAACGCTCTCATCATATCATAATAATAATCAAAAGGATTTATTAATAACGCGATGGGACGAGGATTTAAACCGAAAGGCGGACGTGGCAGAGGCCGTGGCAGAGGATACGCCGCGCAACAAGAGCAAGAGGAGGATTGGAGAGCACAACAAGCGAGAAAAAGAAGAGGCGAAGACGAAGAAACGAGCGATGAAGAGGAAACGAGCGATGATGATGATGACGATGAAGAAGACTCATCATCCGGAGACGAGGAAGAAGAAGAAGAAAAAGATGATGACGATGGTGAGAAGATTGTCAAGGTGAAGAATTTTGATCGATTCGCAGGGATTGGAGTTCAAAAGGAAGAAGAGGAAGAGTCCTCGGATGAGGAGGACGATTCCTCGTCTTCCTCCTCTTTTGAGGATGAATATTTAAAGCCGAAAGCGAAGCCGAAAGCGAAAGCAGTAGACGAGGCGCCGCCGCCAAAATCTGCGAAGCAGCTCGCGGAAGAAATGGAGAAATTAAGGCTCGTGCGCGAGAGGAGAGCGGCGCAAGCCAAGGCGAGGATTGACGCTGAAGGCTTTGATAGATACGCGCCGCCGGAAGCTGGAGGGCGCCCTCGAGTCGAATGAAATATGAAATATTACTACGCCTATTCTATTTACTTCTACTGTATGAATGCCGAGGGTAATCCTAACGATCTTCGAACTTTGAGTGGAGCGTTGGAAAAATTTCCATCAGGCGAGGCCGTCACTAAGGCTATTGAATACACCAAGTGGAGAATGAGTGTATACGATAACGAATTCAAAATCACAAATACAAAAGCAACGCACAAAATGGCCGTCATGTTTGGAACGAACGTTGCTCCCAGAGTCGCGCAAATTTGATCAATCAACGCGTAGACTTGCTGAACCATTAAGCGAAGGACATTTTCTCGAATAACTAAAGAGGAAATCGCGAGAGAAGAAAAGACGCCGATGGTTCGAGCGAGCGCAGATATAGGCACGCTCTGCACCCAAGAGAACTTTCTCTTCCAACACATTCCCAAGGCTAGGCCGGTGAAACCATGCAAACACGCGTAATTTGAGGCGCATAAAGGACCGCTAAGTAATGTCAACAAAAGGAACGCCACCAATAAAGTTCTCCAAGCGGCGACGTCGCCCCACCGCGCGGACGCTACGACGATTGGAAGAGGAAAGAGAGATCCTAAATAGGTTTCCAATCTGAACGACGCCGATAAGTGGAAACTTAAGCCTGTCATGGCAGCCAGCATGGCCGTCTCGACGACCATTCGCGTCGGTAACTTGTTCGATTTTCTTGTTTTCTTGTTTTTGTTTTCCACTTCTCCCGCTGTTGAAGCTCCAAATGCTGCTGCTGCTGCTGTGACTGCTGCTGCCATCGCTCTGGTGGTAATGGTGGTAGAAGAACGACGAAAGCAATTAGGTGTCCTTCGTTTTTGCGCACAGCACGCATCGTTTCGTCTTTTTGTGTTGCCGCTTTCAATGCTCACTCTCTTTCCTCTGTTTTTGGAAGAAGAGGAAAAACGACATCCAGTTGATGACTTTGTGCGACAACCCGCACGCATCCACGACGAAGAAGAAGAAGAAGAAGAAGAAGAAGAAGAAGCGGTGGACCGAAACAACATCGACGCCGATGTCATCGTGATATTTACGGTATTGATTCTTCTACTTCTCCTTTTCCTTTATCCCAAAAGTAGCGCGCTGTTTTTGAAGCGCGTCGTCCACTCTCTCTTCAACAAGTTTCACATCACACAGAAGTAAACTTGTTCTTTTTTGGAAAAACTCTCGCCTGAAAATCCTCACTTTTCACTCAAAGATACAATAAAAAGATGAGGTACGTTCGTCGCGTCTCGTATTATAGCTCTTCTACGCGCGGTGCATTCTCTCGCGAACACATCAGTTCTACCTCAGCGATGGGACGTGAGAGAAAATGCACCTTCGCGTGGCACTTGTAGCGCGCGATTTCCGTCTTTTTGCTAATAAATGGAGGCGCAAACTTTTTTTAGGATTTTGCCTCTGCGAAAACGCGTCGCGTTCGCGCTCGTGCGAACGTTCGTTTCGTATGGTAAACGCATCATCACGCGCTGAAATACTATTTGCGTGCGAAATTAAATTGTTTTTCGGAATAAAAGACGCTAATGAATCCTCGCGGACACAAAACTGACTTTATACATTTTCTCTCCATTTGTGTGTTCTCTCCAATCCCACAGTAAGCTCAACTCGGATACCTTGAAAGAAGGCGTGACCTTCATGTTGGAGAAATCCAAAGCCAAACCTAGAAAGTTTGTCGAAACCGTCGAGCTTCAAATCGGTTTGAAGAACTACGATCCGCAAAAAGATAAGCGTTTCAACGGTACCGTCGTTTTACCGGCGATGCCGAGACCGAAGCTCAAGATTTGCATGCTTGGCGACGCCAAGCACTGCGAAGAAGCCGCGGGTATCGGAATCGACAAAATGGACGTTGAAGCGTTGAAGAAGTTTAACAAGAACAAGAAATTGATCAAGAAAATGGCCAAGAAATACGCTGTTTTCGTCGCTTCTGAATCCGTCATTAAACAAATTCCAAGGCTTTTGGGTCCGGGTTTGAACAAGGCGGGTAAGTTTCCGACGTTGTGCACGCACAGCGAGTCCTTGGAAGCGAAAGTAACCGACATCAAGTCGCAAGTCAAGTTTCAGCTCAAGAAAGTGTTGTGCTTGGCCGTTGCCGTCGGTAACGTCGAAATGACGGAGAAGGAATTGTTCATCAACACGCAAATGGCGGTGAACTTTTTGGTTTCTTTGTTGAAGAAGAACTGGCAAAACGTCAAGTCCTTGTACATCAAGACTACGATGGGCCCGCCGTTCCGTATCTTCTAAATACTTGAAAGCATATTAACGCCCATACCTTTTTTACGAGAGGTATTCCGCGTACACCAAAGGTCGCAGGAGCACGATTTGCCCGATTTTCACCAATGAAAACGGGCGCACCTGTTTGTACTCTATTGGAAGATCGTATTAACTTACGTCGACGCTTGCTTTGTCTTTATAAATTTGAATGAAAAGAAGTAGTACACATATTAAAGGATAAACATATTCATTAGATACTTTTGTTGTAACAGATATAGAGTATTCCCACGCATGTGTTTTGGTAAAGTTATTATATCAAGTGTACTCACAAAAACACAACGTAAAAAAGCACCCACAGTCTCATCGTTCTCTTTCGTCTATCCACATAACGCCTAACCACCACATTAAAAAAAAAAAAGGTTTGCACGCCGCGATAAAATAGAGTTCTTGATATTAAACGGAATGAATCCATGCGTACACATCAATAAACTTGCCGTTGGAACCGCTTTCTCGCATCCTGACGCACGGCGGAGCGAGATGAGCACGAAGTCCGCCGCGCAGTGTTCTCTGTCTGTGCACAAGCGCCGTCGCCGTCCTCAAAATTCACATTCTTCTTCCTCTTGTTCTTCTTCTTCTTCTTCCTCATCATCGTCGGCGTTCGGTATTTCAAGAAAGGAAAGCACAGACAGGGTAACGAATGAATATCATCGCGCTTGGTGTGGCTTGACAACAACGCGTCGTCTGTGTGCCACGTCGAGCGATGGTGGGAATATTGGCGAGGAAGATGAAGAGTTCGAGCGGTTACAAAACGTAGACGCTTTCGAGGAACTCATTCGAATGGCAAAAGAAAACGGGGTTGATCCACCGGCACCAGCACCAAAATTTAATGCCGCTGCAGCCATGTGCGGACCGGTTGCAACTTTAGAAGGATCATTCGGCGGAGAGACAACTTCGAGCGGAGGAACGACCGCAACCGCGACTATTCCCGGTTTACCTCCAGGTTTGAAGAAGCCGCCGTGGCTGAGACAAAGAGCGCCGAGTGGAGAACGCTTTGAGTTCTTGAAAGACACCTTAGATAATTCGGAGTATAAAATTGCTACCGTGTGCGAAGAAGCCATGTGCCCAAACGTAGGCGAGTGCTGGAATGGGGAAACAGGAACGGCGACAATTATGCTCTTAGGGGACACGTGCACTCGAGGATGTCGTTTTTGCGCGGTTAATACGGCGAGCACACCAGCGCCACCGGATGATATGGAACCAGAGAACACTGCCAAGGCTATTGCTGCGTGGGGTGTTGGGTATATAGTGTTAACATCAGTAGACAGAGACGATATTCCGGACGGAGGAGCGGAGCACTTTGCGAGAACCGTGCGCACGTTGAAAGAGTTAAAATCGAGCGTTCTCGTAGAAGCATTGACGCCTGATTTTCAAGGTGATTTAGACGCGGTTAAACACTTGGCAAACTCTGGTTTAGACGTATTTGCGCATAACATTGAAACCGTGAGGCGATTACAGCCTCGAGTTCGAGATCCGCGCGCGAACTACGAACAGTCTTTAACCGTGTTAAAAGTGGCCAAGGAAGCAAAGGAAGGCATGGTAACGAAGACGTCCATTATGCTCGGATTAGGAGAAACGGACGACGAGATTAAGCAAGCCATGAAAGATTGCAGAGATGCCGGGGTTGATATATTTACTTTAGGTCAGTATTTACAGCCAACGCAGAAGCATTTGACGGTGAAAGAGTTTGTAACGCCGGAGAAATTTGAATATTGGAGAGAATTTGGCGAGAAGGAAATTGGTTTTCGCTACGTAGCCAGCGGGGCCCTCGTGCGCAGCTCGTATAAAGCTGGTGAGTTTTTTATCGAGACTATGTTGCGTAAAGACCGTAGTAAAGCTAAAAACTAAGAAAAAGTCTCTCTCTCCTCAAAAAGTAAATGTAATAATATATCTAATCATAAACGAAACCGCTTTCTTTCATTTTATTCTACTAATAATTTATCGATGATCTCTTTCAGTTCGGCTATGTGTTTGATCGTATACGTAGGCATCGGCTGAAAAGTGCTCGCATCGCGCGATTTGACGTTAATAAAAACCGTCGCTAATAGCTCTGCGTTGATGCCTCCTTGAATATCAGCACCCAGAGAGTCCCCGACGTGGATGGCTTCGCTCGGCAAACATCCCACGTATTTGCACGCTTTCATAAAAATACCACGGTCTGGTTTCTCTTTACGTCCTGCTAACACTTCTTCACCACCTACGATTATGTTCTCAAATAACGTGTACGCGCTGCACGCTTCTAATTTATCTCTCTGCACCCGATGATGCCCATTTGTGATTATGCACATCTCTAAGCCTTTCGAGTTGATGTACTCGGTCAGTTCTTTCACGCAGTCGTGCAAAGGAAAAGTGCCCATGCGGTTGTCGTCGAAACATTTTTGACACTTCACTCCGACTTCTTCCGCGTTTTCCACGTTTTGCAACTTTAACGCGTGCTCCCAGACTCTCGAACGCCACGTGAACACGTCGGTTTTATACTCTGGATCCCACGGTGCCTTGACGAATTTCTCTTTAAAGTCCGCGACTAATTTATCCACATCTAACGACTGGAATTTTTCTTCTCCAACCCAAGCGAGTACGCTGGTTTTCACGTCCGCGTATGCTCTCACGTCGTACACGGACGTTGGAACTAACGTGTCGTCTAAATCAAAGAACACAGCTTTGAGCGTCGACATTTTCTCTATCTACCTATCTGCGTGTTATTAAGAGGATGAGAATGATGATGGTGATGACGATGATACGAAGAAGGAAGAGAGAGAGGAAGTATTTGTGGAGTCTCGACTCGAGAGAAAACTCCCGCCATTTTTTGAATGACAACAACAAATATGTGCGCGAAAGAGAGAGAATAAGAAAGAATAATGCGATTCTTTCGGAGAATGCAAAGGAGAGATGATTCGTCTTTGCATTCTCACTCGCATTCTTCGATGAATAATAATATTTGGTACGGTGCTGATGATGCTCCCGGTGTTATCGATGTTGACATTTCTTCTTCGGTGGCGATGCTGGATTACTCTTATTACAACGACAACTCTGCTGAATACACGAGCGATGGTAGTGGTGGCAAAATAGAATACGTATATGTGCACGATGATGATGATATACGTGATGGTATCTCTTCAAACTATCGGCTCGACGACGACGAGGAGGAGGAGGAGGAGGACAACGACATCGTCGCTGAAGAAGATTTTGTTGAAATTGAAAACTTGAGAGCGGGAGGAGAAGAAGAAGAAGAAGAAGAAGAGGAAAGCGCCCCGGTTGTTGTTGTTGTCTTGGACGAAGGAGAGGAATTTGAAAACACAACTAAAGAGGAAGAAGAAGATAGAAAGATAGGAAGAGACTACTACACCGAGTTTGATGATTTTATAAACGCGGTCGCCCTCGAAGAAGAAGAAGAAGAAGAAGAAGAAGAAGAAGAAAGAGAGGGTGTTCGCGCAAACGGTGAGAACATGGATGAGGAGGAACGGACGAGAGCAAAAGAAAGTAAGAAAGAAGAAGAAGATAAATTGGAAAGCTCTCAGAAGCGCGAGAGGATAGGTTCGCACGACTCTGCGACAACTACGACGAGAGATGTTCAAGAAGAAAGCGAAAAGCGATCCCAGACGGGACGCGCTCACGGCATGGAAGGAGAAAATGAAAGAAGAAAAAGAGGAGGAGAAAGAGGAGGAGAGGAAATGAAGGGCGGCGTTTTTCGTCATTTTAATACGTTTACGAAGAGTATCTCGCACGATGTGAACGTGCGTTCTCTGCTCACAAATGTACTGTTGGGGGATAAATGGGTCATACATTTCGATGGAATACCATCGATTCGGTTTCGAATTGACTTCAACGTGGAAAATTTTCGTACCTGGAAACGATGGACCGCAACGCGCTGTTCGGATATTTCAAAGTGGCTTCAAAAGAGGAGGCGCGCAGCGGCTGAATCTCGACGAAGACACAGAGAGGAATATATTCGCTCCGTCACGAAGAGTCCGACGAAGGAAAAGAAAGAAGAGGGGACTCCCAAAAAACTTCTTCCGATTTTTTCTTCGCGGCAAAAGAAAGATGTTGCAATAAAGGATGATATTAACTCACCCCAAAGCGGAATGAATTCGAACGACAAAGCCCCGAGTAGAAGCACGCCAAAGTCGTGGAAAGAGAAGGAGGAGGAAGCTTTATTTAAGATTCTAAACGCTCGGAAAAAGAAGGAAACGAACGGAAGAAACAACAACGCTGCAGCCAGCGACAAAACGAGAACACTTCCGTCATCGAAAATGTTCAAAGATAAAATAGCGAGGAGGGCAACTATCTTGCTTCACATTTGCCCCCCTAAATAGATAGATAGATAGAAAGATAGATAGATAGAAAGATAGACAGAACGTTTAGTCATGTGCACTCAGAAACATTTTTGATAGATTCGTCTATAGTGTAAAATACGCATAAATATTCAGACAAATTTATATACCGTTCAATTCAATTTTGTTTCTCTTTGTACTTTGCCATCTCCTTCTCATACCGCACCTTATCTTTCTTTGACAAATCCTCGTATGGTTTCTTATCGGCTACACTCGTTGCGCTCCACATCTGGCCTAGCTTCGACATAACATCTTTGGGAGCAGTTTCTTTGGGAATCGTAGATCTCTTTGCCGCGCAGAAGATGATGTACGCAGACTTTGCGTTCTTGGGCGCGTTCGGGTCCTTCTTTCGTCGCTTTCCTTGCTTTTCATCGTCATCAGTTTCTGGAGGTTCGTAATTCTTCATCGCTTCGTTAAACCGCGCTCTATCTGTTTCGGCTTGTTTTTCGTAAGGCTTTTTCTCTTTGTCCGAGAGCGCTTTCCAGCGTTTCCCCAATTCCGTCATGATTTCTGTGGCCGCCAAATTTGGATTGTCTTTGGCAATATTCGCTCTTTCCTTTTCACAGAAGCAAATGTATGCAGATTTAGCACCTTTTGGAGCGCTTGGATCTTTCTTTCTTTTCTTTTGTGCAAGAGGCGCAGCTTTGATGACAACTGTGCTCGACGGCGCTGGCTTCGGCAAGTCTTTCTTATTATCCTTCTTTTTCTTATCTTTCTTAGATGGAGTTTCAGCAACTGCACTCGTCTTCTTCTGCACGCCACCGTTGTCAGTATTCTTCAATGTCTTCATGATTTTCGACAAGCCTCCGGGAGTCATTGTCACTTTCTTCTCGACAGCGGCGGGCATTTTTTTCTTCTGAGCAGTCGGCGTAGCCACTTTCTTTTTACCTTTACTCGAAGAACTGCTGCTAGAGCTGCTGCTACTATCGGAACCGGAACTACTCGAAGAGGAAGAGGAGGAGGAGGAGGAGGAAGAAGAAGAAGAAGAGGAAGAAGAGGAAGAAGAAGAAGAAGAAGAAGAAGAAGAGGAAGAAGGTTTCGGAACTTCAGCCTTCTTCGTAGCTGCCGCAGGATTCGTTGTCTTGACTTTTTCCGTTGCACTCTTGTTCACTCCTTCTACAACCGCTGGTAAATTCGCATCGTACCCTAAGCGAGTCGCGACTTCACCGAGTAACATTCGCGAAGTTTCGTTGAACGTCTGAGGTCTTTCTTTTATGACACCAATCATGGATGTCCACACTCTCGTCGGGAGTCCTTTCTTTGATTTGTAGCCGCCTGGATAGGCCTTCGCTACTATCACACAAACGGCAATGAGAGGTGTTGAAGGTGAATTAATTTTTGGAGATAACGCTTGGATACTCGTCAGCGTTTCCTCGTAAATGTTCTCACTCCCATCTGCCAAATCTGCTTGGCATTTCTTCATTTCCTCCACAACCCCTTTTACAGACGCGTACGCTTTCTGAGCAGAATCTCCAGACAATTTGTCGCAAGCCGATTTAAAGCCAGAGTGCTTCATCAAGGCCTTAGCAAATATCGGAAAGCGGACATTGGTTTTCTTTGATGTATCCAGCAATTTCGTAATCTTCTCTTCTGTCGTCATCTTAGTATCAGGTTTTGAAGCTGCAGCGGCGGCTTGTACCGCCGAAGGTGGTGTCGGCGTCTTGGCTTTCGCCACAGCGGCGACTGGTTTCGGCGCAGAGGCGATTGGTTTTGGCGCAGTAGCATTTCCTGTTTTGCTTTTCTTTGCCGAAGGCGCATCAATGTTCGCGGCTTCGGAGGCGAATCTACTCTTCAAATTCGGAACCGGCGGGGCTGCGGCAATTGTCGTTGCGCCTCCCAGAAGGTAACCGTCTCCTTGAAACCTGGACTGGCCGGTGGAAATCGGTGTCGAACCTTTCGCCACGGCTTTCACGTTCGCATCGATCAAGGATTTGGGAGATAAAACGTCAATCGTTCTCGCATCGAAGCCTGATTTCTTCGCGCTCGAGTTGCCCGCTTTTTCTCCTCCTTTTTTAGCCTCCAGCTGAGCTAAATAATTGGTGAACGGAAGCGATCGAAACGACTCGTCGTCGACTGGGTACGAGACGCCAACGCCGGCACCTTCATCGTTCTCGCGTAAGAATCCATTTATGCTGGTCACTTCCACTTCTCCGTATGTCTTCCCGTACACCTCCGAGTGTTTCTTCTCAATCGCACGGGCCAGCGTTTTGTAATTCGAAGAATTCGGAAGGACAACGACTACAGTTGTCGCGTACGAAGTCATCACCTTGCATACTTTGAGGTCAGACATTTTCTCTCTCCCTCGTCCCTTTCTCTTCTCTTCGCGCAGGATCGTTCAAAGAGAGATAAAGAATCGCCCCCACTCTCTAATGCGTGTGGTTGTTTGTTGTGGTGGTGAGAGGGAAACACCCGCGTTGTTACAATAATTATGAAGAATCGCCAATTCAAATTCAAAAGTTGTTCTTATTTTGTTTCGTCGTTTTGGCATGCAGTTTTTGAAGCATGCATGAGGATTGAGCCATTTATTGGGAAAACAAGTGCCAATCTGGGCATCACCACAACATAATACGCACCTCGTACTCATAACAGAAAAAGAAGAAGAAGAAGAAGAATGAGGAGGAGCACATTTCCGTGTTCCTTTTCCTCCTCCTACCCCTCCTCTTCCTCCTCTTCCTCTTCCATCTCGGCGTTGGCTTCTTCTGGGAAGCGCGTTATTAGGAACAAAGAAAGACCAAAAGGGGTGGTGGTGGTTCAAAATCATCGCTCGTCTCGTTACGAAGAACCACTTTCGCGCTCCTCTTCCTACCAGTCTTTCTCTTTTCAACTATATGGAAGGGGAAGAAGAACGGATGTTTCTCGCGCGCGGCGAAACGACGGCGACGACGAAGAAGAAGTAGAAAAGGAACAACAACAACAACAACAACAGAAAAATGTAATCTTTCAAGATATGCTCGAAGGACGCGTTCGAGGAGGTTCCAAGATGTTGAAAGGACCATCGTCTGGAATCGGAAGCGTGCTCGATATAGCTCAATATCGAAGTAAATGGGACGTTCCCTGGGGTGGATGGACAGTATTCGGAGGTATTGTCGGCTGGTTAACGAGCTTTGTTCTCACGGCGGCAGTCTTAGTTCCGCTCTTCGTCTCGCAAGCGCTCGGCTTAGACCGAAGTCAGTTTGATGTCGAGCAACAGGCGCAGTATTTATTACTGGTCCAGGTCGCTGAAACGGTGATATCTTTGGGCATAGTATACGCGTGCGTTGCGAAATATAAAGACGAAATGTTTTCGAATCCAGAGAACGATTGGTTCAGGATTGATTTTTCGCATCCGCTGGACACGAGTAAAAGCGGCTGGTTGGTATACGGCATCAGCGGTTATCTGCTGACCTTTGTCGTCGTCGCGTTGACTGGATTTGCGATCGAATCTACGCAAGAAGTTGTACAATCTATACAAGAGAGTCAAATTGCAAACGATCCAAGCTCGACGATCGATGCTATATCCTCGGCATCGGCTTCAGCTACCACGGCGAAAGTTCAAGAAGCTGGAACAATCGACGGCGTCTTACCGTTGATTAAATCAGAAGACCCAGTGGCTGTCGGATCCCTGCTCGCAGTGACGAGCGTTTTTGCACCTCTTTTAGAAGAGACTGTTTTTAGAGGGTTTTTATTAGCTTCGCTCACAAAATGGCTGCCCGCTCCAGGCGCGGTTGTGTTTTCGAGTTTCATTTTTGGATTCGCGCACCTCGCGCCGAGAGATTTTCCTGAACTCGTTGCGCTTGGGTGCGTGTTAGGCTTTTCATACGTACGAACGAGAAATCTCCTCGTCCCTATGTTCATCCACTCGTGTTGGAACTCGGGAGTACTCGTACTCGTGCTTGTTGCGATACATTTGGGGGTCGCTGAAGAGCTGGGCATTCCCGGGTTTTAAAGTCGATTTTTTAGAAAAAATGTTAGCTTTAGTGGTATTTAGAATAGCAGCTGTAGTAGAAGATAATGATAGATGTACACTCCGACCGCACAACATCCCAGACGTGAATTTTATTCGCGCGGGCAAAAAAACACCACAGCGCAAATGTCAGATACTACTACGAAAGCGTACGCGGCGCTCGAAGTGAACGCGAAAAAGCTCGAACAGATTGAAATAGATTTGCTCCCGTTAACGGACGAGGGAGTAGAGATTAAAGTGGAATGCTGTGGGCTTTGTGGAAGCGACGAGCACTTGATAAAAGGTGATTATGGAGAATACGCGGTGTTCCCTCAAGTCTGCGGACACGAGGTCGTAGGTACGGTCCGCCAAATCGGAAAAAACGTGAAAGACGTAAAAGTTGGTCAAAGAGTCGGAGTCGGTTGGCAATCGGCGTCGTGCCACTCGTGCGAGTGGTGCACTAAAAATAACGAACAGCTTTGCGGAAAAGTGAAGTGTACGTGTTGCGAAGGCAACCGAGGCGGGTTCGCGGACGTGATGCGATGCGAAGATTCGCAGTTTGTTTTTCCGATTCCAGATTCGTTAGATAGTTGCGAAGTCGCTCCGATGTTATGCGGAGGGCAAACCGTGTGGACACCGTTGAAGGAACAAACGAAGCCGGGCGATAAGATTGGGGTGTTAGGCCTCGGAGGTCTCGGGCACATGGCGATCAAATTCGCGAAGGCGTTTGGAAACGAAGTCGTCGCCATTAGCTCTTCGGATTCGAAAAAAGAAATGGCTCTCGAACACGGCGCGACTGGCTTTCTGGTGCACACCTCGGAAGACGAGATGGAAAAAGCGGCGGGAACGTTGGATTTTATTTTAGTGACCATCGCGACGTCAGAAACGGTGGAGTTTGAAAAATTTTTCAGCCTCTTGCGACCTCGCGGGACTATGTGTTTTGTAGGTATGGTTCCCAAGTTTATGATTGATACGTTCACCATGGGTTTCACGATGACAAACTGCACGACCTCGAACACCGGAAGCATCAAAGACATGAAAGAAATGCTCGAGTTTTGCGCGAAGAATAAGCTTGGCGCGAAGGTGAAGAAAACACCGTTGAGCAAAATAAACGACGCGTTAGATGAACTCCGAAGCAAACAATCCGCGTTCAGACACGTTCTCGTGAATGATTTATAGCGAACGAACATTAATACAACGAACATTATACAACGAACCGTACTACAACGAACCTTAATACAAATGCTCTGTTCCCTCCTCGTCCACCTCCTAAATCTCCTTTTTTTTTAAAGGGGCTGGCGGCTGAAAACAGGCCATTTCTTTTGCATTGTATTCGTGCGCACGGTGGTTGGAAACTTTCTAACACATCCATAAGACAGAACAAGCACCGCATTATCGAAACATCATATCGGATTCCTTAAAGCCGCAATGACCTTTACTACGGTTTCAACGCGCGCAAGCTGGTGCGTGCCTCGCGCGCAATCAGCCCAATTTGCAACGACTTCGTCCACTTCGTCGCTTTTATCGCGGTTTCCGATGAACAAGAACACGCACCACTCGTGCATCTCAATATCGCGAAGAATACAACACCATCACCGCAAGTGCTCTCTACGCGCGAAGAAGAAGACGTACGAATCTTCCGAAGAAGCTGCAGAAGATTTATTGTTTTATAACGAAGAGGATTTGCTGGAAGAAGACGAGGAAGTAGTTGAATTGTTGGAGAAAACTCGAAAACTTTCAGCAGAGGAGTTGATAATTGAAGACCGCGAACTCGCCATGCTCGGCCTCGACGTCGACGAAGAGGACGCTGATTATGACGACGAGGATGATGACATAGATGGTCTCTTCATTGAAGGAGAGGACGGTGAGTCCATGGATATCGCCAGTTTCCTAAAAAAGAATGGCAAAATAGACTCGGAGAACGACTTTGATTTTGAAGAAGACTTGAACTTTGACGTCAGCGATGAAGATTACGATGATGATAATGCTGACGACGACGACGATGATGAAGAGGATGATTTCGTGTTCATACCGAAAGGCTCCGGAATCGAATTCAAATCTGAGGATTTGTACAACATCGACTCCCCGACGAATAAAGATTTTGGTTTTCTCTCGGAGTATGTAAAGACAAAACCAGGTTACGAAGAAGATATCGACGGGGAAGGCGATGAATCAAATAGTACAACGACTATTAATACCGCAACGCGGTCTCCTCGAAAATCTAGGAGCAAGAACGATGTCTTCATCCGCGACACTTCCAAGGACAAAGCTCCGAAAACCTCCGAATTCGACGCCAAGAGCGAGCAAGAGGATTATCTCGCTTTTGGTGCCGACGACGACACTAAAACGAAAAAACGACTCGATTTAGCGGCAAAAAATGCGGCGTTAATACAAATGGGTGTCCCGAAAGCATTGTTGGAGCAAATTGAACGAGAGCAAGAACTTGTCGATGCCGTCAACGATAAGAAGAAGAAAAAGAACCTGGATTCCTTTGGTGAAGAGAAAAAGACGCACAAACGATTGCAGATTGTGGCGGGACGACACTCAAGGCGCGTAGTTCTTACTCCATCTGGGTTGAACACTCGGCCAATGATGGGCGTCGTCCGTGGGGCGACGTTTGATATGATTCTAAGTCTCGTCGGTTCACGTTCAAACGTGCAGTTCCCAGAAAATTCCAGATGGTTAGATTTGTTCGCCGGTACCGGCGCGATTGGATTAGAGGCGCTTTCGAGAGGATGTGTAGACGCACATTTCGTTGAGATGGACGACTGGACGGTTAAAAATGTCACGCGCGTAAATATAAAGACGTTAGGGGAAGAGAAGAACGCTACGGCGCACTGCGCTTCCGTGGAAACGTTCTTACAAAGACACTCCAAAAACACCTCTGGTGTCGGTGGAGCTTTCAATTTCGTGTCGTTCTGTCCTCCATACGAGAAAGTTTCATATCCGGACCTTCTTTTAGAAATAGATTCGTCGCCTTTGGTGAGTGACGATGCCATAGTCTTGGTTGAATACGCCATCGGGCAGCGAGATGAAATCAAAGCATCGATTGGTAACCGTCTGAGACGCGTTCGAAATCGCCGCTACGGTCGAACGTTTGTCGCGCTTTACGTGTGCGATGGGCGCGAGCTGGACGATGACGTTGTCGAAGAACCAAAACTTCACGGCAAAGCCATGAAGTAAAAATTGCTTATGGCATATGTAGTTATTTACAACAACAGTGTACTTTAGGTGCAACTTTTCGGTTGACTAATTTCAAACGTATGCGCTTAAGTACAACATTCTCTCATTCTTTTTTTCAAGACCACAACGCGGTAGCTTTTCCTGCTTTGTTCAATTTCTCAATCACCGCCGAAGGTTCGACCGATCCAGTCACGGTGACTTTCTTCGTATCTAAAGTTACGTCGAACGATTCAACACCTTCCATTTTACCTAAAATGCGTTTCACCGCGCCCACGCAGCCTTCGCACATCATATCCACTTTGAGTTCTGTAGTTTTCGCAGAAGACATGCTTCTTCTCGCTTTATCTTTCTTACTCTATCGATGCTGTTCTTTATCGCTTGCTGTGAAATACTTTGATGAGACGCGGAACTTTGAAACGCCTATTTATGATGTGTGTTTAAAATTGTTACGCGAAGAAAGCAAAATCAACACAAAAAAAGGTGTAAAGGTCATCAAGAAGAACCATCCAACTCTATCTTTCTCTCTCTGGTTCCGCTTTGAAGAAAGTGCTCGCGTGGTGCTGCTGTGATGAAATCCATCGAGAGTTTCGCAGATTACGTTTGATAGAGGGAACTGATATAGTTTATCCTCTGTTTGTCTTTGCTTCCATTCAAGACATTCAAAACACTACAGTTACGAGAGTATAACATAACAGATAACAAGAATAGCAAAGGATGGAACGCAAAGCAGCAATTATGAGCCAAAGAAGAAAGCACAAATATCGCAACGATATGGAAAAGCCGTTTAATTTTTGTAGAGAAGCTGCAAAAGGATGTCACGTGTGCTTGATGGCACCAAACAGAACGAGCGACTTTCTGATTGGCTTGGAGAAGTTCTACGCTGACGAATACGACTCAGACGTCGAGATACCTTCGGTTGCATTAGATCCAGACACGAATACCTTGACTTTAACGAATACACACGATTACGCGCTTTCTGCGACGATATCGGTCAAAGGTCTTCGATGTTTAGGGAAAGACGGTACAGAATTGCAAGCCGGTTATACGGTTTTGAAAGACGGCTGTAAGTCAACGTGCACAACTTTTATCGTAAAGATTCCCGCGAACACGTTCTTGCACGTCTGTCGATTGGTCGTGGACTTGGAAAGAGAAGGCATCAAAGATAGAGACGAACTATTAGAGTTTGTCATGCAGAAACTCGATTCAGACGTCCAGAGATGCGAAGGACATTCGAGACCAAACGATTTCCATCCGTTACATCTTACTTTTCCTTTTCAAAATACGAAAGATGAAAAGGACGAGTGTTTCTATTTGTGCACGCAAGGCATCGGAGGGAGCTTTACGCACACTTTCTACGGTAATTACCACGCCATAGATTTTCGATGTGAAGTCGGCACGCCAATTGTCGCCGGGGCAAACGGGATAGTTACGGATATACGAAACAATGCACAAGATCAAAGCACGGGCATCTCGGCGAGCAACTTGTACTCATGGAATTCGATTCAGATTCGCGTCACTGAAGAAGTGAATATAAAAGACGGAGAGGTAGAGGAAATCAACGCGGATAGCGCGGAGCAAAGGAGTAGTAGCGGAGCTTCAACAACCGCATCCGCACGAACGGGAATAGCCGGTTTGAGTATATCTGAAGCGACGGCGGCGGCGGCGGTATCATCACCATCATCATCCAAAGTTGGACAAGCTGGCCCTTTGTACATTGAGTACGTTCATGTCCAAGAAAACTCATTCAAAGTTCAAGTTGGAGATGTCGTGGAGAGAGGCCAAATCATATGCCGTTCGGGTGAGAGCGGATTTTGCCCAGAGCCGCATTTGCATTTCAGCGCATTTCGTACGTCGGATAGCAAAGCGCCTACGGTTGGCGTGAAGTTTATTGCATCTGAAGTAAAAGATGCATTCGTTCCAGAAGCAGGAAAGATGTACAATGCGCGTGTCGGGGAGAGGAAAATATAGTAGGTACAGTTCGCCGCAAAGCGTTCACATAGCACATAACATAATCTAATCTAATATTTACGCGCTTTTCAATATTGAGCGTTTTATTCCTACCAAGCTCTCTTCTATTCTAGTTCCCGCTTTCGTTTTATTCGTTTTATTTACGTTTAACTCCTCAAGTAGCACGTCGCACTGGTCCACAATCGCTGAAGCGACATCCGGCGCGACATTTTTCTCTTGGAAAGATGACAAAAAACGCGAGCAATGCATCGCAATGTCGTGCAGTTCTGCAGCTAAAATCTCTGAGTGCAAGTTCGTCCGTTCGCTCGCAGTTCCCGCATTGAAAGAATGAATCGGTGAGGGGGATTTCAAAATACCTCCGTCTGGCGTTTTTGGCGATTTTGCATCGTTAAAACGCTTCCTGCCCAACGGCGTCCCCAGAGCTTGCCCGCCTTGATTTGATATGAGCGTCGGCGTCGATGGTGTCTTTGAGACATTGGTAGTGTTGCCATTAGTTGGCGTCGAGGAGGTAAACAAGACCGAGTTCTTCGTCCCGAGAGGCGTGGTCGATGGTGTTAAACCTAACATCAACGGGCTCGCGCCATTCGCGGCCGGGGACAACGCCATAGGAGAAAGAGCTGAAGATTGAGTTCGTAGCGATGTGAGCACGCGCGAGCCACGATTTAGAACACCAAACCAACAGCTGGATAGTCCTGCCTCGGATGGTTTAAGTGTACGGGCTTCCTCTGCTGCATTCTGAGGTAAACAACAATTGTGCGAGGTGGCGCCGGAGTGAACAGGCGGAGCCGCAAACCACCTGAGAAAGAGAGCGGCTTCATCGCGAAGGGTCGCTTGTCCGTTCGGAGATTGCACTTGCCAGCCAAACTTCAAACGTTCATCGCTAGATATAGAAGAGAGTAAAGCGCAACACACTTTTGCCTTCCGTAGATTGCTGAGTGTAATTGACGTTGGTTTCATTGCCGAAAGGATATAACGCTCCACCAAGCACGCAAACGACGCTAGTTTGGAAGTGACGGAAGAATCTATATCGGAATTTCGCAAACTCCTAGCAAGTTCAGTTGATATTTGAATCGATAAATTCAACGTTGCGAGTTTCAAGACATCGAGTTCGTCAAAAGATTCGTCTGCCATGGGAGTGTACTCATTCAACAACTTTGCAACAAGTTCGCGCACTCGGTCGTAAGCACCCGATTGCGCCAACACATATGCTCCTTCGGGCGTCTTTGCCAACTCTAAGCACGCGTACAATGCAGAGAAGACAACGTCAGAAGAGTTTAATCGGGCGAGTTCGTCAAATTTGGATGGATCGCAATCCACTTGTATTTGTTCTCCACTCGTTATCGCTACTCGCAAGCTTGCGAGTGAGTTGTTGTCAGAGTCAACGGAGGTGAAAGCGCTAGATATGTCTGGGATAAACATTGACGATGAAAAGTCGTCACTTCCAAGGACAAGCATCGAAGGGGATGCAAACGCACCACCATTACCGAACAACTTTGTTAGTAGTCGCAAAGCGCAAACAGAAGACGCCGCAGGTACCGCATTCGATACCGCCAGATCACGAATCTGTGGAATAGCCTGAGACGCCACGTTCCCTATATCTATAGCTCTGGCTGCGTCCTCCGAGTTGGCTTCCTTCGACCAACATGATAGACTTCTCTCGAATGCAGCACAAGAATGTGCACACGCAATGTGACTGATTGGACATATTTTAGAAGAGAGAAATGCACACGCCGCACGCGCAACATTTTGTAAAGCCTCGTAATCTTCGTTTGCGCCATCGCTTCGATTCGCAGAATAATTTTTGCGAGAACAGCTCCATAGCCGGGCAGAGATTTCCAACAACTCGCAAAGCGCGACAATCAACGAGACCTGTCTCGGACTTTCCGATCTACGGTTTTGGACCGCGTGGATGAGTTCAAGAGCGATTGTGTTCACCGTATCTCTTCGCGAATGATGTGACCACTTTTTAAGAATTGAGGGCTGAACTAACGAGAAGCCGCAACCATTCTGTTCGTTGTTGTCGTTCTCTCCATCAGATGTTCTCACCTTTCCCCCATCATTTCTCGATCCCAACGCAGATATACCTACATTTGATAATGGAGCTAATAATTTCTTTTTCACGTGTTCCTTACGTTCCTCCAGAGCTTTTAGTTGCTCGGCGTCCAGCGCGTCCAACTCTGGGCCCACAATGTTCTGGAAGGTTTCCAAAGATCCAGATGCTTTCAAAAATGCGCTCAAACTCTCAATCGCACTTATCTTGGCATCACACAGGCTCACAACGAGCGACACTTCGCGCGAACACTCCGCAACCTTGCGAGCAAGCGATGCAAGACGTGTTTCTGGTGCGCCCCATCTACCGTCATCAGTGTTGAAGACACCGCAGGCACGCTCAATCCATTCCGAATCGTAAACATATGAATCTCCGTAGACAGATCCACCACTTAAGCCGATTGGCGCATCTACAAAGATGAAATTCTCACAATTGGACGTCGTTGCATGGTGTAATAGATCATTTACTCGTGAAGATGCGTGTCTGATGTCTCTAACGAACGCATCATTGTCTGCGAATACGGTCTCAAACGTCGCCGTAGCTGCGTGCGCAACGTCCGTGAGCAGACGCGCCGCGGCTTTTTGGCCTTCGCGCGAAAGAACCTCTCGAGCCACAGGTTGCTCGAGAAGAGATCTCGCTAAAAGCACCGCACCTGCTTCAAGGGTAGCTGAAGCGAAACAGACGCTATCGCCTCCAGCCTGAGCTGTTGCTAACTCAGCCGCTGCGGAGAGCATCACCGCCCGCAAACCTAATATGAATATATCCATTTTCATCCATGCCACGTTCGTTTTGTCTTCCACAGAAGATAATGAGAGCTTTATCGATCGAAGCAAGCCTTCGTCTCGAGACACAAAGTGATGCACAGCTTCGCGTAAGTGCTCAGAACGGTTCACTGGAACAGTCAATGCAACCAAAGACTCGCTAGCGAGAATACCTAGCGAAGACGAGAGCGCAGAGAACGCGTTGGCGTGGACGACATCATCATGATTTGAAGCTTGTGAGCACACTTCATTCGCACGTTCGACGATTGATGCGAGCTTTTGAAACACACGTGGCTCAGAAGCCAAGCCGTCGACTGGATTTGGTAAAGCAACCCTTGATTTCCAGAAAATATTAAGCGCAAACGCAAACGTGGCCCCGTAACTGACGTCTTCGATATCCAGTATTTTATCCAAGGCTAACCAAAGTTCATCGTATGTTGGATACTGCGGCTCGCTGGATTTCAATATCGCTCGTGTAATTAACGCAGCGGATGATGGTTGTTTCTCCGCGAGAGCATTCGCATTGTTACCCTTGCCGTCTTCTGTACTCTTGGTTCCGTCATCTTTTTCAACTCCGTCATCTTCTCCCGAAGCCCCGTCGCGGATAGTAAGCATAAGCTGCGCATAGTCTGGTCCATAGATGATGGCATCAGCAAACGGTGGCTGATTTGCAGATGCACTCGCAAGCAGAGAAATGGCGTGAGATGTAGACTCCGGGTCTATATCAAATTCTTTCAAAGCGAGTTTAATCCTATCGCGCAGTTGACGGCAAGTCTCGTCGGCCTGTACTCCACCGAATGCCGCAGATAAAGGTGCTGATGCTGGAGCCGTCGTACACAACGGTATTAACGCAGGTATCGCTAAAGTACAACATTCAGAAGCGTACGGGTACGAAGCATACGAAGCGATCGCTTGCACCATCGGTGGTCCTCGCTCTGGAGGAGGCGCTTGAATAAACAGAGCTTTCGCGATTGACCTCGAAAACGTCCCTCCGGTTATTTCGGAATTATGTTCAAAGACAGAAGATAACGCCGGGATGACACGTAAAACACTCGCAATTGCATCCTCAAGCGCGACAATCTCTTTTGAGCGACACTCGGAACCGCTTTCGTACGCGCGCTGCAAAAATTGCGCATCGAATCGTAATGGTGCAAAAGCTCCAGCGAGGGTTTGCTCATCGTTCATCAAGAATACACAAGTGCGAATACTGAACGTTTGTTTCGGAGATCGAGAAGAGCGCCCCATTCCATTTTTGAGATTTATATCATCATCAATCATACACATTCTCTCGAAATATTCAAACTTTGACGTCAGCAACGCCGCTTGCAACGCTTGAGATGCGTATTCATGCACAATCCACTTTTCCGAGCGTTCTAGGTATCTCCAGCTATCGAAACGAAGCATGGCGTACAACGCAGATCGCTGAAACAACAATTGCGATTCATCTCCACACTCACCCGCGAGTAAAAGCGTTTCAGATAATGCACATAGCGCCTTGATACTATCGTGGACTCCTCGAGACTCTTCAAACTGGAGGCATTGCGAAACAGTCACTCCGTTGGTGGAAGACGCTTTATCGTCTTCTGTGAAAAAAGGGGTGTTGAGTACGATATCCGCCGCGCGGCGCGGCGCTGCTGCGGCGAGTGGTCGCAAAGCTGCGAGTGCCATTGCTTGTATACTATAATCATCGGACATTTCTACGCGCAAAGATAGAGCGAGTGCAGATAGGACGTCACTCGGCGTCCCTCCAATTTCAGATGCCGAAGCGTGTAAATCGCACCTCAACAGAGGCGCCGCAAACGAAAGCGCGTTTTCTAGCGCAACCGCGATGAACGATAACGCAGCGTGCAGCTCTGAACGATCTTCTGGAGTGAGATGCTCTCTCCTTCGACTCGCAACCGAGCTTAAGTTTCCTATTCTAGACAAAGTGATGTATAACCCATCCGCCGGTTCGCTCCACACAATTAGGTTTGCTCCCGACGATGACGAGCTCGGTATAGAGACACCCCTACAGTTCGAAGGAATACACGCTCCGGGAACTTTTGAGCTAGAAATAGGTACTGAACACACTACGTGTCCAAATATATTCCCAGTGCTCCGATCGAATCGACTTTTAGTACTGGCTTGCTTGATGGCAACTTCGGCAACCTCACGTTCTGGATACGGCAAGGCAACCGCGGGTAGTTTTGTGAGGTACGAAAGCGCGCACTCTGCAGCTTTCGGTCCTTCCGAGAGAGATTTTAAGATGCGCAATAAAGGCGCAGATTCTGCGGGAAAGCGCTCTCTACAACCTTCTACGAGCGCGAGTAAAGGCGCTTCCTGCCCATTTTCGCTCGCACCTTCCCAAAACTGTTCGCATAATTCGCGCTGTCCGCATATAATTTCATCAAAGCACTCGAGAATCAAGTCGAGTTGAGTGGGTAGCAACCCGTGCACGGGAAGTATGTCAAATCCAGCTAACGTTGCCGAAAATACATTCTTCAAGACACTTCTTCTAGGAACCGCAGATGGATCAGAACCATCAAAACTGGACTTTGTGTTCATCGCTATATTTTTCAAAGAATCTAAACCGCTGGCTACGTCTGACGCGCTCAAAAAAGCAGTCATTGCTTGCTCGTCAGCTTGGCTGATACCAGTAATCATAGACTTTGCCAAGGATAGAAACGCAGCCCATGCGAGCTTAACTGCTCCAGATTCAACGGTATCTGTCGTTTGCGATAGAACTGTCGTGACTTGAACAACTGACGAGAGTAAATGATGCTGGGCTTCGCCAGAACCTTGTCCACTCGTGAAAGTGTGCACGATACGTTCTAAATCTACCGCAACAATCAAAATGATTGCACATCTCGCTCGTATATCAAACGTAACCGCAGTCTCCATTTGCTCTGCCATAGATGGAGCTAAGTTTATAACTTCTGTGCACTTGTGTGGGATTTTCGAAAAAACCTTTTGATCGAACGTTTTTGCCAACTGGAGAAAACGTGTCGACGAGCATTCATTCACCACGCCGTAGTATAATGAAAATAGAACATCAAGAGACGCTTTAATTTCTTCGACAGATTCAAGACACGAACTCAAACGAATAAACTCTTCTCCTTGCGTACGAATGAGTGTGCTTGCTTGTTTCTCTCCCTCGTTTGAAACGCCGGTGGCGAGCGCAGTCGATGTTGGATTTTTCACCGCCAAAGCGGTACTTCTCTCTTCACGACTGCTCCCAATTGCGAGTAAACCTAGTCCTTCTCCATTCGCAAGTAACGAGTCGCACAAGTAATTCACGATGTTATCTTCTAATCCATTCTTTATCATCTCTTCGAGCTTTTCTGAAAGTCGCGAAGCAAACTCGGCTTCTTCTCCTTCTTTTTCGTTTCCCCCAAAGCCGTCGTCGTTTTCACCGTCGAAAACATACGCCTTCTGCGTTCCTAAAACCGCGATGCATTTCAACAAAGCGAGGCGTTCTCGATGGTAAAAGGTGCACACTAACTCAATCAATTCACCGGTCACTTCTTTCGGACGCGCGGTAATCCCTTTTTCTTCCAACGCTCGACGAAGCATGACATACGTTTGAATTTCGTCCAACTTGAGAAGTTGCGCAAGCATAACGGTGCATTTCTGCATGTCAGC